>Ga0209416_1000444_pt1 | contig 42501 bp, 92 predicted proteins | sample RifGroF1_FD_184001 | JGI IMG/M metagenome (GOLD analysis project Ga0209416, IMG submission 184001) | Groundwater microbial communities from Rifle, Colorado, USA - Groundwater F1 (SPAdes) (version 2) | ecosystem: Environmental > Aquatic > Deep subsurface > Groundwater | place: Rifle, Colorado...
CTGGGTAATGGTAACATGAGCAAAAAAAGATTGTACTACGAGGATGAACAAAAGCACATTGACAGAATGAAGGAATTATATAACGGTTTTCCTGCTGGTGAAAAGCCAGAATGGTTAACTTATGACCAGATTTTAGAATATGAAAAAGCAATGATTATGTAAAGGCCGAAAGGCTTTTATTTTTTTATTAAATTAGCTTGACAATTATAATTATTATCTATATACTATTACTTACCGAATACATATTTTCTGAGGAGGTTAACCGAATGATTATTCATGTTACACTTACAGAAGATCAGAAACAGAGTGCAGCAAGGGAATTAGATTTAAATTCCCTACTTAGAATTGTATTAGCTAAAACTATGGTAAACGATGCAACAATGGAAATAGCTTCAAAGATACATGAATATTTAAAAAATGAAGCAAATGAGAAGTGGCAACAGGAAAAAGTTAAAACCTTAGAAATTGAAACAGTAAAACCACAAGACCAACAAGAACAACAAACAATAAGAGAATACATAATTAACCATGATTTAAACTTTTGGCAGAATAGATTTAACAAATTAAAGGAAATAACTGCACCGGATATTATATTACAGAGTATACAAGAAGAAATAAATAACCTTAAATCTGATAAATTAGCTTTAAAAACAGGTAAAAAGTTGTCAGAATCACCTGCAATAAATCCAGTTATTAAAAAAGTTGAGGGTGATTATGTATTAATCGAATTTGATTGTGAAAAGTCAACACGTGGTAAAATAGAATATTGCAGGAAAAATGTTAATAGATATGTAAGAAATAAATAATCCCTTAATGGGATTTTTCTTTTTCTTCTATTGCTTAAAATCCCAACCACACCTCACACAATCCCCACACAACACCTTTAAACATCCAACGAATACAATCACACCTGGGAGCAATTAACCCCTCTAAAACAGCCTTAAAACGATTTAAATAATGCTTGCAATTATCTTTTATATCTGTTATTATTATCTCAGTTGAGAGATACATAATAAATTTTTGGAGGTTATTAAATGGAAAATATTAAAATGAGCAAGACCCAAACCATAGAAGTATTTGAAAGTTTGTTTAACCAGTTTGAAGGATACGAACAGAAAGAATTATTAAGCCAGTTGATTCCTAAACTAAGTAAAAAGGACGTAAAGGAAATAATTGGTTGGAGTCAAGAAAGATTTCCTAACCAAACATATATATCCTTAGTAGAAAATGGAATAATTGAAGAAGATTAAAACCAGCTTATTCGCTGGTTTTTTCTTTTGTCTAAATTTAATTTGAAATTATCTTTACATTGTGTTATAATTGATCAACGGATAAAAGGAGTTGACCACATTGACCAAAAAAGAAAAGCACTTATCGGAATACATAGGATACCTTCAGAGTGTAGGATTTAAACAGAATTCAGCCGGGAACTGGATTGCTAAGGGTATCTATAAAAATATAATAGTTTATATTGCAGGTAATAATCTAAAGATAAAATACAAAGGTGAAATAATCTTTAATCAGCTAATTAGTAAGACCCCCAGGCATAAAGCTAGAAACTATTATAAGGCCGATTCTAGGATGTGAATAACACCTTCTTTTTTTGTAAAAATATAGGTTAAAATTATCTATAATAATTAACAGAAAGGTATTGACAATTATAAATATAATCTGTTAGACTTGTAACAATTAATAACATACATAAAATAACAAATAGGAGGTTATAACATTATGAAAAATAACATTAAACAAGTAACCAGCGAATTGATTGACCAGTTGACCAGAACAGTGAAACCGACTAAAGCACCAGGAAAACAAGTGACACCTAAAATGATTCAACAGTTAACCAGTCATTAAATAGAATACATGCTAACTATAATAGCTTACTAATTAGTAAGCTATTATTTTCTTTATTGTAGGATAGCAATATCATTATCAATACTTAATTTGGTTAAAATATATAGTTGATTTTATAATTACTATATGTTAAAATTAATAAATAATATAAATAAAAAGGAGTGTTTTTATGAAGTGTAATCAATGTGGTACATCTAAAAGTAAAATTTACTCTTTAGGTTTAGATGGAAATTATTGCTTGACTTGTTTAGATGAGTTGTATGTAAAATGCCATTGCGGATTTTATGAAGATAAGGAACATACCGCAGTAGACCCAGAAGGCAATATATTTTGTGCTAAATGTTTTAGTGAATATGCTCAGAATTTGCATAGTATTAAACAAGCAATTAATTTTAAAAATGTTTTGACAGATAATATAATGATATGTGGATATCTTGGTTAATTCCCTGCCATTTGGTAGGGTTTTTATTTTTCTATATCACTGATAACATATTGACAGATAACAATTATTATTGTATTCTATTACTAAGCATTAGAAATATAATTTTACCAGGAGGTTGAACCATGAAAACAGCCGAGATAATCAGCACAAAGAAATTAAATAAAGCAGAATTAAACCTACTAAATGAAGAAATTAAACTTGCAGCCGATAAACTTATAGAAAACTATGACAGGTATAATAAAAACCATAAAAATCCAACAGATTTAATAATGTGGTTTGGAAGGTATGTAAGTTTAGCCAGAATATTTGAGGTAAAACTTATAGAGGATTGGAAAATATCACATATACATAGTTTAGTAATAACTTTCGGAACTGGAGCAATGGAACACTATAGAACAGTATAATATCATAGTTATTAATTATTAACCTATCAATTGATAGGTTTTATTTTGCCGAATCATAAAAAAGTTGTTGCAATTATATTTATACTGTGCTATACTTACATTGTTAGTAAATCAGTTAATCGAGCAAATAAATTAAAAATTAAAACTTTAGGAGGAATTTTTAATGACAACTAATAACACTAATCAAATCGTAGGAATCTTAAATACCAGTATCATCACCGCAGATGGCAATTATACCTTAACAACTATTTCCACAGAAGAAGCACAATTCATTGCCAGAAACAACCAAATCCTTTCCGCAGTTGGTCACGAAGCTACTGCTCAGGTACTAACTACCATTTTAGGCGTAGATGTACCAGTAAACAGAATTATGTATAGTCAGGAAGTAGGCCAAAAGGCTATTGTGCTAAAAATCAATGGACGGATTCCAGAAGGTAAAATTCTTAGTTTAGAGGATATTGAGCAGATCGGATATACTCTAAAGTTAATGGTAAGAAATGGCTAGAATTTAGTATTATCCAGTTTACAGCGGTATCTGGTTAAAAACCGCTTACCAGTAAATTAAATATAATAGGGAAGTGATTCAATGAGACCATTTCAAGTTGAGGAAGTAATATCACCATTAACAGAAGAAGAAAAGAAAATATGGTGTATTACAGAAAGATACTCTATGATGCACATAACCGACATTTTACAGTTAGGAATTAAAACAATATTTTCCGGTACATATATCCAGTGTCAGGAATATTTAAATAGTAAGACTATTAAACCAGAAATTAAACCCGTTGATGATAATAAATTTTCATTTGCAGAAAACGGAGAATTTTCACCGATAACAACCTTATGGTGGTTATTAAATCAAATTAAAGACCCGTTAATCATACTAGAATTAGTTTTAGAAGAATTAACGGACAAGGAAGATGAGATTAAAATAACTAAACATGAGGTTATTTGTAATAAAAAATTCAAATCAGATGTTAAAAACCGTGAATTTATTGTTAAGAAACTTAATGAAATATCCATATATTTAGAAGAAAATTTTAACGTGAGTAGATGGAAAAGAAAATAATAAGGAGGAGGAATCACAATGGGACATTTCTATGATTCTGAGAAGAATTCCCCATTAATAGGGCCGAGCAGGTATTTTTCAGGCTATGAAACTATTTCAGAAAAATTTAAAAATATTAATGTGCTTGATTATGAAGTAGTATTTAGATCAGAAGTATCGAGGAGATATAGCCTTGATACTCATACAGATACAAAAAAATATACAACACCAGAATTTACTACTATAACAGTTTCCATTCCGGCTTTATCAGTATTTAAAACATTAATGCCTCGTGTTGAAACAGAAGAAATATATACAGTAATAGCAGAGCCTAAATATTCTAATCAAAAAATTATCATTGATGTATTGCGTACGATGGGAATATCTGAAAAAATTCATCCAACGGACGGACATTCAATATTTACATTTAATGCCGATAATGAATACATTCAATTTTAACCTGCTAACGTGCAGGTTATTTTTTGTGCTTATAGGGCCGAATAACCTTTACAATTATATTAACACTATGATATAATAAGTTATCAGATTAAGGTTAATAATTTGGAGGTGAATATAATCTTAACATTTGAACAATACATAGAAAAAGAAATTAAATTAGATTCTGAGGAATACGGAGAAGCGACCAAACAATTAGAAAATCAAGTAAAAGATGAAATACTTTACATTTATAATAATTCTAAGTTGTGGGAATTATCTGGAAAAGTATATTTTGATTCTAATTATCAGTATGGCAAAAGGGAATTGAATTTACTTGTTAAACATGGGTATTCTTCTTCACTTGTAACATTTAGAAATCAGGGGAATGGTGCAAGAATGTATTATAGCAAGTATAAAAAGAAATATTTACAATAAAATAGATCCAAACTAGTATTTGGTTCAAAGTTAAATACTATATTTAGTGGTTAGATATTTTAACAATACTATATATGGTATATAAAATTAATTTAGGAGGTTAAAATATGAATAATCAAGAACGAAATGAATTTATAAAACATGATAAAGAAAAAAGGAAGGAAATTATTAAAAATGTCGTTTTGCTTGGATTGACTAATAAAGAATTATGTTGTAATCCAGAAGAAACCCAAAAACATTATATTAAAAATTATTATAAATATTCAGGTAATATGTTAACACAAGAAAGATATAGATCCTCTGATTTTTGGTTTAATGATGCAGGATTACAATTCAAATGGAGGAATTTTGAAAACATTATTCAAATTGAATGTATATCATGGAATGATGTATTAAAGTTAATTAAACAGCTTTAGTATGTATAAAATTAATTTGAGGAGGTTAAAGCATGACAACATTAAAACAGGAAGTAAAAAATAGTTTATTATTCCTAATTGACATGGATTTAAAAATTTATGGTCATGTAAGCACTGGAACACTTGAAGCAATAAAAACACAAGGTTATATTTTTAATAAAGGAAAACTTATAGAAATTAACTAAGAGTCTGAAAAGGCTCTTTCTTTTTTGTTTATAATAATTTATTAACTAGCACTTGACAATATTATATTTATAGTCTATACTGTATTTATTAGCAGGTAGTAAATACATATTTTTGAGGGAGGAATAGAAATGAATAAAAACGTGGGAAAATTAAAAGATTATATATTTGTAGGTAATACGCCAACAGGAGGAAAATTAACAGAATTTGAAAATTTAAAATATATAGTTGGCGATCTTGCTTATGATATTGATGGAAAAGCAATTGATAAAAATTATATGCTTCCGTTGTTTATAGCAAAAGAAAGTTATGCTGAATATGACAGAATCATGATGGCACAATTAAGAGCAATTAGAAATAGTTAAAACCAAATAACGAATTTGTTAAATAAAATGGAAGGAGATTACATTATGTATTTTGAACACCAGTTGGAAAATGGCAGATTTAGATATGAAGGAAATTTTCATACTGTCAAATATTGTATTGATTCTAAAATCAAGAAGTCAAAAGAACAGATAGAAAATTATCTAAATAATTGTTCAATTGACTTCTTGGTTAACAATGAAGGGTATATTATATCTATTTGAGTGCTTTTAAGCACTCTTTTTATTTTCTCAGATAGCAAATAAACCATTGACATTATTATAATTATAGTCTATTATAATATGTATCAGATAAATATTATAAGGGAGGTTATTTTATTATGATGAATGAGAAAAACTTAGCCGAATTAATTAATAAATTAAAAGAGGATAAGAAGGATTTTGAAGAACAATTGCAGGAGAAAAGACAATCTGTATCAAGGAAAATTTTAACAGGAGATGCAGACACATTATTACATATTTACAGATATTCAGAATATGCCAGCATGTTGCATTATGCTGAGTTGATTAGGGATATTGAAGTTAAATTGAGAACATTAGAATTTGTTATAACGAAATGACAATTTGGATCAATTATTTAACAGGGACTAAACCCTGTTTTTTATTTTCTATTCCTCTTGACATTGTAACGAATTAGGATTGTAATTGTATCAATACATAGTCACACATTAAAAGGAGGCCGAACAATGAATAAATTATTAAAATTAAAAAACAGCCTAAAAGATGAAAAGGATGTTTTAGAATTAATTAAATCAGCCGATTCTAAGAAATTGAACGAGATTAATACTTATGTATGTTACGGTAAAATGTTTGACACAGCTAATAAAATTGAGGAAATTAACGCAAAATTAAGAGTATGCGAATATTTAAGTGAAGAAACAGGAGAGTAAAACATCCTGTTCTTCTTTTGTGTTTATATATGTTTTTGCGTTTTGGGTATTGCTTTTTATACAGATATAATATATAATTGTATCAGTTGAACAATACATATTAAATTAATTAAGGGAGGTCACAACAATGTTATTAGTAGCCAATAGAAAGAATCTAAAAGAATGCATGAAAGAACTTTTAGGCAATGAATACACTGAGACCAAGGAGAAAGAATTAATCAACATTTGCACCAAAGACGATTATACAAATTACAAAGAGGAGCAAAGGGAGCATGAATCATTTGCGATTCAACGATACATGGAAAAAATAGATAAAATTTTAAATACTCATGGTGTTGAATCCGGCTATCCAGAAATACCCAGTCTTGAATATTGTAACACTGGGGAAATGTATAATATTACCTTGTTGCATTATAAAGGCAAATTGTATATTGGCGATGTTGGATCATTAATGGAAAAGCAGGGTTAAAATACCTTGCTTTTTATTTTGTTCTAAGTATTGAATTTACAACAAATTAATTATATAATTATCCTACAAATTAAAAGGAGGTGTTAACATCATGAATCAATTAATCAAGTCACAGAAACTACAGGAACGTCAACAAGAGGTGTTAAATATGCTCATAAGGGTTATGTTACGTTATGAAGAGCAAGGCCGATTAACGAATGATCATTATCTATCTGTAAAAGCAAAGTATAATTATATATTACAAGGTGGTCAGTATAAGGTAGTAGATGCAACGGAAGAGTTAAAGAATATGATATCTTTTGTAGGTGGTCAGATACCTACATTAAATTATAAATCTGGTGGTGAAATGATTAATAAGCCAGGGATCACATGGGAGGGAGCGAAAAAGAGAGTTGAAATATTTAATAGTGAAGTGTTGAATTAGTATTGACATTGAAACAGAAGTAATATATAATTGTAATTGTAATTGAGATATATAATTAATTTAAGGAGTGAAGAGAATGGAAATGTTATCTTTATATGACTACCAAAAACAACAACAAGAAAATGAATCAGAAGAGATTAAAATCACAATTAGTAAATTATTAAAATCCATTTCAGATAAAACCATTGAAAGTATTGTTCGTAATATTATATTTGACACTAAGAATAATATTGATTGGTGTAGGGCGATCAGTATGGTATATGAAAAAATGCCAGAATTAATAAATGAAAAGTAAATATAGCACACATTATAAACCCTTATTTTATAAGGGTTTTATTTTTCCAATATTGTGATCAAAGGAAAAATTGATCATGATATTATTTTTTAAGAGTAGAAAAATAATTATCTTGACTAATTCACAGAAGTATATTATAATTATACTCAAGAAAATACATAATAAATCTAAATTTATAGGAGGTATTTTACTATGATGAATGAATGGAAATTATTTATAAAAGTTAGGCACATTATGAAAAAGATCGACCATCCTTTAATGGTTGAAATGTTTAAAAAGTGTTGGGAAGGTTTTCAAAATTTAAAAGTTAAACCTGTTCAATTAAATAATTCTTTTGCCGTTCAAGAATACCTCAGAGAGATACTACCAAATATTAAAAAACAAGCTGAATCATGTTTATACGCAGGATATTCACCAGGGAAAGGAATAACGAAAAAGGAGGAGATAGTTTATAAAAATAATAGTCATATGATAGAAATATTATCAGTGCTAGAGCAGTATCAAACAGGGTAAAACCTGTTTTTCTTTATTTAATAATCTACTTTATTTTAAAATTAATATTGACAGTATAAACTATTTTTGATATACTAACTACATGAGATTGATAATATAATTTCTGAGGAGGTTTTACATATGACACAAAACAATATTAACATGGTTTTAAATCCAGAACTTAACGGTGTGGAGCTTTATTTTGACGGTAAACCAGTAAAGCAAATTATTACCGATTTAAAGGCCAACGGTTTCCGTTATTCAGGTTTTAAAGTATGCTGGTATGCTAAACAAAACGCCAAAACTTTAAAATTTGCTCAGGAATTATCTGGTGTAGGTGAAGAACAACAAATACCTTCTGAAGTTGAAGAAATAGTTAATAATATTTCTGCTGATGCAGTAACAAAGCAACAAAATAAAAGTAAAGTAATAACTACTATGTCATTGTGGAATTCTACCAGAATAGAGAAATTAGATGTAAACGGGAAACAACCAGTTAAGGCAATTGCAGCAGAAGTCAGAAAATACGTTAAAGCACGTTTCCCACAATGTAAATTTTCCGTTACTTCTGACCATAACAGTATCAGTTTTTACATTGTTTCAAGTCCTTATGATAAGGAAAGTATTTATCTTAAGGCAATAGAAAAATATTGTACTAATCTACTTCAAAGTTATAATTATACTACATACGGTAATAATAACAACTTCTACGGTGCTTATGCAAATATTAGCTATGATTATCTCCAAACAGAACAGACTGAAATAATCAATGCTAATATGATTGATTTTGATGCTAACCTTGCCGAATTTGAAAAGCAAGAGGAAGAACGTAAACAGGGAGAATATAGATTATGGGAATTAAAAAGGGAACAAGATATACTGGATGATCAGGAATACGCAAAGAAAGAAGCAGAACAGGTTAAAGTTATCTATAACAGTATTGACATTATAGAAATTGCAGAAGATAAGCAATATCATGTAGTTAACTGTCAAATGGCTAATTGCAATAAAAACGATACTTTAAAACAATATCAGGAAGAAGTTGCCAAAGGTGATTTTTATCTAAAAGACATTAAGATTACCAAAGAAATCCATTTTCAGAATGAAGAATCCTTATCTTATTTTTCCGATATGTTACTAAATGATTTTGAATTTCTGGAAGGTACTGGAGGAAGTTTTACAGAGGATTCAAGATTTACTAGTATAACAGATTACCAAAATATGAATAAAGAAGAAAGAGAATCAGTAATCTTTAATCTTTATGGTGTGGCTATATATTATAACAACACCTTACAATTTGTTGTTGATGCTCAAGGTCATTCTTATGCTCGTTATATTGGACTTGTAGACGGTGCTAAAATACAAAAGGATGTTACCGTTAAGCAGTTTGTAGACTCTACAAAGATAGAGGAGTTAAAGCAATCTGCAGAAACATTAATTGATTTATCTGCCGAGGCTATATCCTGTGATAAGGAAGATTTTGCTGATTATAAGAACAGAATGAAACAAATTTTCAATAAGAATTATTTTAAACTAACCAAAGAAATTATTCAGCAAATACCAGAATCACACGAAAAATTAAAAGTTGCTATGTATAAGTTATTGACAGAAGTTGACGGAATACAGGAGCAATTTTTAACAGCAGACATAAAGCAAGGTCAGAAAGTTACCATGTTTTATATATCCGATTGGGGAAGTATTGTAACATCAAGAGTAGTATTTGACAGTGTAGAATATACAAAATATGCTCAGTATGACAAAGCTGTAAAACTAATCTTTAAACCAGAAGGAAAAAGGAAATTACATTATAACCATTTCTATAGTGATATTCTAGTTTATGATGGCTGGTTGTCATTGCCTACTGAGGTTTTAAACACTGTAGAAAATAAATCAAATATGACCATAACACGTTCTAAATATCTCAGTTGTGATAAAAGGCAGTATGACGAGATATTAAACCATTTCAGTATTGCAGGACTAAAGCCTATTATTAATACCTATAAACCTGTATAATTATATTTAGGAGGCTATCATTTATGTGTACAGAATATCATTATACTCAGTGTTGTGGTAAAGTAGTCTTAGAACATAAAGAGTATAAAAGTAAAAATATTTTGCAGGTTGGATTATATAAAGGGATTGGTAAATATTATTGTTCTAGATGTAATAAATCAGTGACAAAGACAGGCAGACCAAAGAAGGTATAACAGATCATGCTTAATAAGATGGTCTGTATTTTGGGAGGTGATTTTATAGATATATTATAGTAAATAATTTACATAAGAAAGTAAAAATAAAAGGAGGAAAATTATGTTCAATAACAATTCAGATTTCTATCCTACACCCTATAGTATAGTTAGTAAGATGTTGCAGGGAATTGATTTTAAGTTTATTAATTCAGTTTTAGAACCATCAGCAGGGAAAGGTGATATTGTCAAAGAAGTAATTAAAAAGTTAGAATATTGTCATAGTTATCACTATAACAGATCAGCAGTATGGGACATAGACACAATAGAAATAGACGAAAATTTACAACATATATTAAAAGGTAAAGGGTATCGAGTAGTACATAATGATTTTTTGACTTATAACAGTTATAAAAGATTCGATCTTATCGTGATGAATCCACCCTTCTCAGAAGGCGATAAACACCTATTAAAAGCTATTGAGATGCAAGAACAAGGCGGGCAAATAGTTTGCATTTTAAATGCTGATACATTAAGAAATCCATATTCAAATAACAGAAAGGATTTAGTAAGAAAGTTAGAAGATTATAACGCAGAGATAGAATATATACAAAATGCTTTTTATTATGCGGAAAGAAAGACAGGTGTAGAAATTGCTATAGTAAAAGTAAATATTCCTAGACTTGATAACAGCAGTATCATATTAGAAGATCTAAAAAAACAAGAACAACATACAAAAAGTCAAGATACCTATAACAGCACAGGTAATTTGATCAATGCTGATTTTATTCAAGGTATTATAGAACAGTATAATTTTGAAATTAAAACAGGTTTACGGTTAATTGATGAATATGAAGCCTTAAAGCCTTATATGTTAACTAGTTTCAAGGATGAGAACAACAATGATCCAGTATTATCCTTAACATTAAGTCATGAGGATAAAGATGGTAATTGTTCAAAAGGTAATAGTTATATTAAACAAATTAGGATGAAATACTGGAAAGCCTTGTTCACTTCTGAGCAATTTATGGGATTATTTACAAGTAATTTAAAAGAGAAATATATGTCGAAAATTAATGAATTGAGAGATTATGATTTCAGTATTTACAATATTTATACCATTAAAATACAATTAAACAAAGAGATGATTCAAGGTGTAGAAGATACAATATTGAATTTATTTGATACATTTAGTCATAAACACCATTGGCATCCTGAGACTGGTAATAATATCCATTATTACAATGGGTGGAAAACGAATGATGCTTTTAAAATAGGTAAAAAAGTTATTATACCTCTAAATGCTTTTAATTCATATGGAGGTAAATACTACCCAACACATTATAATGTAACTGATAAATTAACAGATATTGAGAAATGTCTAAATTACCTTGATCAAGGTATAACAGCAGATAATAATTTGAATGAGTCGTTAAAATTTGCTGAAAGTTATGGAGATACAAAGAAAATTCAACTTAAATATTTTATGGTAACATTCTATAAAAAGGGAACATGCCATATAGAATTTACTAATTTAGATTTATTACATAAGTTTAATCTGTTTGGTTCGCAACGTAAGAGTTGGCTTCCTCCTTCATACGGAAAAGAAAAATATGAAGATATGACACAGGAGGAAAAGCAAGTTATTAATGCTTTTGAGGGTGAGCAAAGTTATAAAAAGGTTATGCTTAAGAAAGACTATTATATCGTTGAAACTTCTAAATTATTAATGTTGGCTTAATATTTACAGTATTAATAATTTATAGTAAAATATTATATGGCTGTATAACAGCAGGGTAGAGGTGAGTTTTCTATGAATCAATCTGAAATATTAGAGTTGATTAACACCTATAACAGCACTGATAGAACCACCATAAAGGCTAATTTAAGACGTTTAATGACAGAATACAATATAAAGTCAGGGGATATTATTTCCCTTGGCTTTAAGCCTAATAACGTGTATTCATGGGTTAATCAAGCAAGTAATAATATTCCTATATTTGAATTTGCTTTGAAAATTGCTACTGAGTTTAATTTTGACATGAAAGAATTTTTAAAAGAAATTGAAAAATAGTGAAAATTAATGTTGACAGTATTAATTAGTTATGATAGAATAAACACATAGAAATTATATTTACAATTTGTGAAGGAGGAATATACAATGTTTAAAAAAGTTGATAATTTGATTGAAGTGGTAACAGAATTATCTCTTGCCACTGAAAGGAAAGAAGAAGTTTTAGTAATTTCATTATGTAGTAGGAAACCATATGAAATTGGTGGAACTTATAATGATAGTATGACCAGTGATAAACCAATTATTAATATTAGTTGTTTTTGCGAACCATTAGGAGAGTTTTATATTATACCTAGAAAAAGTATGACAGCATTTACTCCACATAGTTGTAATACATCTTATAGTAAAAAAGAAAGTTATGAAAGAGATCTAATCAGAGATTTAAACAATATAAAAGAGATATTACAATCCAATGAAAGTATTCCAGATTGGGCAGTAGGAATTCTTGAAACAAATAAACAAAGTATTGAAGAACAATTAAAAAAATTAGATAATTAATATATGTTCTGTTGTCTATCTTACATTTTCACACTATAAACGACAAGTAGGATAGTATAGAGGACATAAAAATAAATAAACGGAGGTTTAAAATTGTGATTCCTAAAAACGTGTTAGATTATGCAAAGGTAGTTACGCAATTAAGAAAAGATACTGGATTGGAATTGTTGAGTTATAATTGGAGTGAAGCAATGTTGCAGACTGAAAATGGCTGTTTATATTTTTTAATTTGGGATAAAGAAAACGAAGAATATATTGCTAAACCAGAAGCAAGGCAGGATAAAAATTGCGAGGAAATAAATAGTAATAAAGCTGTAAATAAATCTTTAAAATCAATTTGTTGCGAATGTGGTTGTGAAGTAGATTTAAAAGAAGTTTGCTTAACTGAAGACACTGGAGAACCTATTTGTAATAGTTGTAAAAATTAAATTAATAAATAACCACCTACCTGACGTGTGCTGAACAGTAGCCAGTCTACTACCTGTCTTAATTGGCAGTAGTAGGAAGCTAAATTTAATATTAATAATTATGAAATAGTTGTTGCAATTATATTTACATTGTGCTATAATATCTATAGTTAAATAAAACATTGGGAGGCATACATAAATGAGCGAAAGATTTAATGCCAGTTTACTAGCAAAACATATTGAAAATGCAATAGACAATGCCAGAAAACTAGGAATTAAAGTAGCAATAAGTGGAAATAAAATCATTGTAGAAAATACTGCACATCTAAATGCACCTGCATGTATTAATGTTAGTGCTGACGATCCTTATTTTAAGGCATATATCGAATTGCCAATGGAAGAAGAGGATATTATACAATGACAGACCAAGAAAGATTTGAATTGTTCACTAAAGAATTATCAGAATTAACTATGAAGTATGGAATAACAATTCAATCCGTAGGTGGTGTAAGAATTTTTGAAGAAGGTGAATTGTTAGAAGTAGAATATAGTAGTGATTATACGAGTGGAGATTTATTTTTAAAATAAGATAGAAAGGAGAAAGATATATTTAATGGGATTAACACCAGAACAAAAAGCAAATAATTTAGAAGAAAGGAGGAAAAATAAATATAATAAAACACATAAAATTATAAATGGTATTGACCATAAACTTTGTAATATTCATCATAAATATTTTCCAGATGAAAAGTCTTATTTACCTGCAACATTAGAATATTTTTATGAAAATAAAACAAATAGCATTGATGGACTTAGTACAAGATGTAAAAAATGCGAAGTTAAAAAAGCTATGGAATGGAAAATAGATAATCCTGAAAAGTTAAAACAAAGTAATAAAAAGAGCAATAATTCTATTCATGGTAAGAAAAGAAAAAGAAAATGTGAAAAAAGAAGAAGAGACAATGGAAAAGTATTGGAATGGCAACAACAAAATACTGATAAAATTAAAAAATATAATGAAAATAGACGACATAAAAATCATAATATAAATAAGAAAGAATGGTTAGCATGTAAAGAATATTTTAATAATGCTTGTGCATATTGCGAATTACCAAAAGAAGAACATTTTATATTAAGAAAAGGCAAATTAAAAAATTATGATTTACATAAAGAGCATGTAGAACATGAAGGTAATAATGATTTATCAAATTGTGTTCCTTCTTGTCAAATATGTAATAGTGAAAAACATTCGTCATCATTGGAAGAATGGTATAATGATGATAATATAAATTTTACTCAAGAACGATATAATAAGATTCAAAAATGGATACAAGAAGATCATAAACAATACATAGACCACCCAAACCAAAAGGGAAATATACTAAAAAACAAAAAGCAGTTTAATATTTATCAGTTTTACCGTTCTGATTAAAAACGGTAAAATAATTTATACAAAAGAATGGACAGTTTCATTAAATAATTTCTTGACATTTATATTTATATTATGTTATAATAACTTAATAAATAAAATCAAGGAGGAATATATAATATGTTAAATAATAAAAACATTTTTTCTTTGGATTGTGAGACTGATGGTCTTTACGGTAAATGTTTTGCTGTTGGTGTATTTGTGTTATCACCAGAAGGTTTAATCATTGATAAATTTTCTGGCATATCTCAAGTTGAAGAAGTTACCAATGATTGGGTAAAAGAAAATGTATTACCAGAACTCAGTGGTCTAAAAATATTCTCAACACGTAAACAAATGCGTAATGCCTTTTGGGAATTCTGGATGAAATATAAAGAATCTTGTATCTGTATTTCTGATATTGGAGCACCTGTTGAATCAGGATTTTTCAAACAATGCGTTCTGGATGATTTAGATAATCGTCAATGGGATGCACCTTACCCTTTGCATGAAGTTGCCACATTGTTATTTGCTAAAGGTATCGATCCTGATATTAACCGCATTGAATATTCAGGTGTTAATACGGAAGCTATAAAACAACATAATCCGGCTGATGATGCGTTAGTATCTGGATTGTGTTGGATTAAAGCAATGGAGGTGAAATAATATGTCATTTCTATCATCTAATATGGGAAGAGGTATGCAAAAGACATATTATTCACAACAAAAAGAGATAAAATATATTGCTCCAGAAATAATTTATAATATAAAAATTACAGGTAAACCAATTCTTTATAAAGAAGGTAGTTTTATAAATGAATGGTTAATACCTGTTAAAATGATTAAAATCGTTGATGGTGTTGAGAATATCAAATATGGATACATTCTTAAAAGTGGCAATAAATCTAAATATATTATTAAGGATATTATGCAAGATATTAAAAGGTGTTTTGTATTTGCTGATAATATCTTTTACGAAGGTGAAGGATTATCAGAAATATATAAATTAATTAAAAAGCGAATGAAACAATGGGGAAAAGAAGCAAAGAAAAAATATTAAAAATATTGTGACCAAAGAACGCATTTATAACATTATTAGGAAGTAGTTTAATATATTGTTTACAATTTCTGAGATAAGAATAAATGAAAAATTAAAAGAAACTATCATTGAAATAGAAAAGCAAATACACATAGCTAAACAATATCAAAAAAATAATCCCAGCCCATTTCAACAAGGACTAATTATAGGATTAAGGGATGCTTTAAAGGTAATAAAGGGTAGTAGTGAAATTGAATATTATAAAGGAGAATAGTTAAATGAAATGTGAAGAATGTACTAATTGTGATGCAGATAAAAGTAAATATGGTTTTACCTTTTGCCTTAAGGCACTAATGAGGGAAACCAATGTAGAATGGAATGAAGCCATACAGGAATATGATTGTGACAGTTTTAATCAAAAGTAATATATAAAGGAGTATAATCATGTTAAAATGTAATTGTGGATGGTCTGGAGTTAACCTAAAACCAGACTATCAAACTAATACTGCACATTGCCCTATGTGTAATACAACTTTTAAAGGTATCCCTGCTGAAAATGCCATTTACACTTTAAGGGATGAAGAAATTAAATTGCAGAATAGGCTTGAAGATGATAAAATGTTGTTTGAGGAATTGGAAAAGTTGAGGTGATAAATAATGTTTAAAATCAAATGGAGTAATAATGATTTCACTCCTAAACTATCTCCTAACCATGAAATAAATGAAGATATACCATTTTTCGGTGTATACATAGAAAATGATAAATCAGAAGTAATAGCATATTTAACTATTAGAGTATTAGATATAAACTCAATCACCGAAGAAGTGTTAAATAAAAAATATGAATTATTAAACCTTGACGTGCTATCAGTTGATAAGAATTACCAAGGTTTAGGATTAGGAACACGTTTGACTAAAGAAGTGTTAAACTTTTGTTTACCAGATGATGTTATTTATATCTATCCTATGTCTAAAATTAGTAGACATATGTTAGATATAATAAATGATAATCGTATTGTAAGAAATTTAAAATTATCTATTGATAAATCAGAAGGAGTGATATAAATGGATTTTAACTTTACCTTTAATGATTTACAGAAGAAATTGCAAGTAGTAAGTGTTCATTGGCAACTTAAAAAGCAAGTTTCTAGGTTATACAAAAATTATAAGAAAGGTAAATTAACTTGGGATAATAGAAAACAACTAGGCGATATGTTACAGAAATATGGTATTGCTGATTCAAGATTTGACGATTTTGACAGTGATAGTTTTAATGCACAGATTAATTATTATTTAGTCAAGTAACCAAATATATCTATTTAAAATCAAGTAAAAATATTCATTAAATACTATTGACAATCTTTACTGTATAGTATATACTATATTTAGTAGTAAATGCAGTAAAGAATGTTAGGAAAGGAACAACATAATGTTTGTATCAGAATACATTTTAAATATCTTAAAACACCAAGAACGTCAAAAGAATTGGTTAGCTGAAAAAGTTAATATTTCTAAGCAAACAGCAGGTTACAAACTTAAACATAATAGTTTTACCGCAGAAGAATTGTTTGACATTGCTGATGTTTTGGGTATTAATCTTGAAGAAATGAGAGAAGAAAGAAGGAAGTATGAAAATAAAATTAAGGGGTGATTATTAAAATGGTAAAAATTAAGTGTATAAAAAATACTAATTGTGATTATGAAATGCCAGAAGGGAAATATTTATTTTTTGAAGGTAATATATATAATTGTTATGTTTCTAATTTCTTTCAGCATTTATTTTGTTCTATAGACGGCAATGATATATTAATTACTTATGGAGGTGTTCAAAAGAAGTGGGAAAATAGTAAAAAATTTAAAGAGCATTTTGAAGTTATATCAGTAGATATGTTTTCTGGATGCTGTTTAAGATGTATTAATAAAGGTGCTGTGATCTATGAAAAAACTATTTTCCAAACAAGTGATTACGTATGTGGAGTAACATTCACTTGCACTAAAGAGTGTGAATTATGTTTTAGTCCAGTAAAATGTAATTTATTTGAACCAGATTCACAAACATCATAATTAAATAAAAGGGGGATTTTGTAATGAAAAAAATAATCTGGTTATCACGTCACACTTTAACCAATGGTCAGACTGAAACATTGAAGCAAATTGCATACACTAAAATTGAGCAACACAATGTAACTTTCAATGATGATATTATTAATCAAATTCAATCTATTACAGATGAAAAAACTATTGCCATTGTTGCACCTCTGAGTTATTCGTTAAAACTTTTACGTACAGGTTATACTCTTATTGAGTTTCAGAATATCCCAAGTGCTAGACAAAAAGGTGTGTTTTTATGTAAAGGATTATTTGTACATACCTTAGAATCTTCTTTGTTTATCAAATGTCTTTTGAGTATTGATGAGCAAGAAGAAGGAGATTTAGCACCAATTAAAAATACTTCGGAGATGATTCAATGTTAATAAAATTATTAGGCTCTGCAGTTATAGTAATCGTAGCATTATATATTTTATACAAAATATTTTGTATAATAGAAATTGCTAGACAAGTTAATGCACTAAGTTATTTGTTTATGCTAATCGTTGTTGGTTGTGTATTTTGCGGATTGGTATATTTAGTATATACAAAATTGCCAGTTTAGATAATAAATATTTACGTAGGAGGTAATATTTAATGTCAAATATTATAATTTCACGTTTTTCATTAGATGAATTCACTCCTAAAAGCAACCAATAGATGAATATTGTCCTTTCAGTGGTTTAATTGGTTGTTGGGTTTTTTATCAGAGGGGCAGAATGCAATTGGTCACTTAATCATAATCTAAATATGTTCAAAAATCCTGATTTAAAATTATGGATTAGTGAAATCTCAGAAAGAATTGAAGTTTTAGATTCTTCTGGAAATAAAGTTACAACTAGCGAAGTATTTAATGATGCGATTAAAAAATGTATAAATAGAAAACACTTTAATCTTGACCACGAGGATGCAGGATTTTTTATACCTGAAGCCAATTGTAAATATATAGATAACGATTGGTATGAATGTCCTGAGTATGTATGGAAATTTGGTGTTAAAGGAAAGTAGACAAAACAACTATTCCATAAAATTATATGAGGAGGAATATTAATGATTTTTAGGAAAGGTAGTCAAATAATAATTAATACTGATTTAACACCATTCCTCACAGAAGATGATACTTTTAGTTTTCCTAAAACTGCATTTGGTAGTGCCCCAATTATATTTGAAGGAGAAACTACCATTCTTGAATGTGATGAAGAGCGTACCGTTTTAGATATTGCTAGTACAGAAGATTTTAAAATTATCATTTTAAATGGTCGTGGTGATATAGAAAATATTTACTATTTTACAGAAATACCAGAAATAAAAACTCTCCTTTAATCGGGAGAGTTTCAACCTTATAGGTAGACTACTTTTATTACTGAATATCAACTACCATAACTTAATTTGTTCATTTAGAACATGACTAAGTATATATTTCAATTCCTCATAGGTAGGCTAAATGGTAGTTGATAAATAAAGTATAAATTAAAAATGATAATTTGTCAAATAAATTTTATAAATAAATGTTTATGTGTATTGACAGTTAACATTATTCTGTGCTATAATTATATTAACAATCTTAATAAATTAAGGAGTGATATAAATGTTTAAATCCAATATTGAATTTATGACTGCAATTTGGAATAATCTTGAGAAACTTTCTGATGCAGAATTATTGCAGGATAAGAAAGATGCGTTAGAAATTTGTGCTGATTTAGAAGACCCATTAGTACACTGGGATCAGAAGGTAGATACATATTTAGAATTAGCAGTTATTGAAATGCAACTTAATAAACGCAAACTTGCCAAAATGACCAATTACCTAGTAATAGGTGCATATGGAGATGAAGACGGTCAGTTTGAATTTAATCCTGAGTATGACCATGATTTTTTAGATAATCCTGATTTTGTTGCATCTCTTGATAGTAGATTTAGCCATGATAAATCAGGGTTGTATTTTAGAGGCACTGAGCAGGAATACCATGAAGTAATACAGAAAGCAATTTCAGAATGGGAAGGTTAACCCCTTCCTTAAGTTTTTCAAGTAATGATTTAATGAAATGATTAAAAATAAAGGAGGATTTAAAATGTTTTATCGTAAAAATGGGAAAACTTATTATATTAAAGATATTAACGGTGGTAACTATCGTTCTAATATTCTTACAGTAAGTGATCTTAAAAAATGGCATAATTCTGGTGGTAGCAAAGGATTTAAATGTGATATATTTGTAAGTGTTAAAGAAATGTTTAAATATAGAGTATTGACAGGAATAGAAGAAATGAAAATGTTCCGTGATTTAGGAATTATTGGTTAAATTAAATGAAATTTAAAGGAGGAATATATAAATGAAAAAATTTGAAATTTGGGAAGATGAATCTAATCAAAATCCAGATCGTGGAGGATTATTAATACCTTCTCATGAAATATCTCAAATGGTAGACTTAGCTAATATATCAATTTGCAGTATTGCCGATTTGCCTGTTGCTGCTATTGATAAGTTAAATGAAAAACTGAGATTATGGAATCCTTTATCCAATGAAGAAGATTTAAGAATGTTTTTAGCAGATGAAGGTTTTACATTTAGCAGTATTAATTTCCTTAGTGATTCAGAATCACCTTGTGAAATTGTATGTTTTGATTTTCATAATAAATCTTTTGATGATTTGAATCTTTTTGAAACTACTCCTTGGTATCAATGGCATGACGGAAGTAATCATAAAGAAGAATGGGCAGGAGAACATATTACCGTAAATAAGGTATCAGTGCCAGATAAAAAATACCTTGACTTAGATGAGTATGATGGTAGCAATTGGTGTACTGGTGGTAATAAGTTTTATCATGAAACTGTCTATAAAGTATTAGAATTAGATGGTAGCAAGGTAGACGATATGTATATATTATGTCAACAATCAGATTACCAAAGAAGTCATGAAACGGCTGTGATTATGACTAAGGATGAATTAGATGCACACCTTAAGGAAATTGGTTATGAAGTAGAAAATGAGGATGAAGAATAAGAGTAAGATAAATTATAAATCTAGTCTGTTATCTCTGCGCATTTGATACCATATAGATGTGTAGAAGTGGTTGGATTGGATTAAAAGGAGATACAAAATGCTAAAATTATTCGTTATTATATCTTTAGTTGTATTAATTTCAGGTTCAATTGTTTATTATAAATTAAAAGTAAGGAGGAAATAAATAAAAGGAGGTTTAATTTAATGAGTAATAATAATACAACATACAAAATTAACCTTTATAAAATACAAAGCGGAGAAGCCATATTTATAGTTACCAGATTCTTAACTTTCGTTCCTGTTATAGATATGGTTTTAAAATTAAATCAAGAACAAGATATGTTAAAAGTTAAACTAATAAGTTATGATTTTGATAGATATGAGTATGATGTGTTTGCTGATGTATGTTAAAACTTGGTATAAATACTTCAATTTGTTATGATTTAGTTAAGTTTTTGATTAAGAAGTTAAAAATAATTGTTGCAATGGTATGTTAAGTATGGTATAATAAAAAATATTGAAAGGTGGTTAATTATATGAATAACTTCACTATTAAAAATATAAATATGAATGAAGAAGATTTTTCCAATATGGTCAATTATGTAGGAGAGAGAGCAATAAAAATTACTGAAATAGAGAAAGGTATAGCAATAAATACATCTTGTGTATCTAATGAAGTGACAGTACATAATAGTGTAGTATTTTTCTTTGAAAAGTGGAATATGTCAAGAAAGTTAAATTATAATTGGTTTAAGGATATAAAGATTATTTGGAGAACATAAAAACATTACCAATGATCGGTTTTATTCAAAGTTAACTTACTTCTTGATAAAATATTGATAAAATATTAATAAAATAGTATTATAAATACAATAAAAGAATTTTGAAATTTAATAATATTGTAATATAATTTTAAATTAATGATATTATATTGCTACTTAATTGGTAGCAATATTTTGTTTTTTATTAAATAGAGGAGGTGAATTATTTGATTAACTAATTGATTTATTATTAATACCATAAAAATATAATATAATAATAAGGAGGATGAATTTATAAAACATATGAATGTATTAAGTTTATTTGATGGAATTTCATGTGGTCAAATAGCACTTGAGCGTGCTGGTATTAAAATAAATACATATTATGCTTCGGAAATTGATAAATATGCTATTCAGATAACTAAAAAGAATTATCCTGATACTATACATATTGGTGATGTAAATAATATTGATTTTAATGAATACATAAGTAAGATTGATTTACTAATAGGAGGTTCACCGTGTCAGGGATTTTCAAAGGCCGGTAAAGGATTAAATTTTGACGATCCTAGAAGTAAATTATTTTTTAAATTTGTTGAAGCATTAAATATAATTAGACCAAAATATTTTCTATTAGAAAATGTAAGGATGAAAAAAGAATGGATTAATATAATATCAGAATATTTAAATATTGAACCAATACCTATTAATAGCAATTTAGTTTCTGCTCAGAGTAGAAATAGAATATATTGGACTAATATACCAAATATTCAGCAACCAATTGATAAACAAATAAAATTACAGGATATTTTAGAAGAAGGAATAGCAATTAGGGATAAATCAAAAACTGTGCGTGTGGGAGGTCGGTTGTCAAATGACCGGCACGAATGGGATTTAGCTACTATAGACGGTAGAAGATATTCAGTTCTAGAATGTGAAAGGTTACAGACATTACCAGATTTTTATACATATGGAGTACCAGAAAAACATAGGTATAAATGTATAGGCAATTGTTGGACGGTTGATGTGATAAATCATATTTTTAAAAATATTGTTCAACAAAATAATATTATAAATATTGAGAAAAAATTATGTATTAACTATTGACTATAATATCAATTCTATGGTATAATTATAAAAATGGTAAATAAATAAGGAGTTGACATTATGTTAAGAAATGAAAATTTGAAATATGCTTTTTGTGAAGATTGGTTTATTTATGCAATTGATGAAGAAAATAGATTATATTTTGTTATAACTGAATTTTGGCCGTAATGGTCAGATTTACCTGAGAAAGCAGATCAAGAACCTAATGCAATTGAAAAATATATGTTACCTATTGCATTAAAGAAATGGAATACCTTACGTTTTAAAAAAAACAGATAACTACATAAAATAATCTTAAAATAAAAAGGAGGTCATATTATGAAACAACAAAATGAAATTAAAGAATGTGGCTATGATGGTAATGAATGTAATGGTTGTGGAGAAAGAAAAAATAATTGGTATACTTGTATGTGGGGTAGTATGCGACATGATTTATATTCAGAATGGGAATCAGAAGGTAAAAATATACCTGTTTATCCAAAATAAAATATTATAACTAGTTAGATATACCATATATAGATATTGTTTTTACAATAACACTATATATGGTATATTATTTTGTACAAAATATCTGTTTTGTAACATTATTTGGGAAAATACTAAGTTAATACAATTGATATTTTATATATGATATGTTATACTAAAAAAGATTAAAAATTATAATCAGAAAGGTATGATAGTATGACATTATTAGAAATATTAAAAGAAAATGAGAAAAAGTATAATTATATTGTTGATAATTTTGACAATATTCATACTATGACTTTATGTAATTATATTGAAAGTTTAATGAAATGTAAAACAGATGATTTAGATGTTCTTAATCAAATAGAAATATATACTGATAATAGATATATTTTATCTGATAATATAATTTATATACCAAATGTAAATAATAGTAAATTTATTTTGTATGAAAGATGGCCTCACTTTAAAATAGATATTTGTGTAGATTGCAATAAAGAAAGAAAAGTATATTCTAAAAAACTTAAATTATGTCGCTCATGTTATTTTAAAAGATATCAAAAAAAATTATCGGACAAAGGAATATGTACTATATGTGGAGAAACTGCGAGGGAAGGAAAATTACATTGTCAATCTTGTGCAGATAAGAAAGCGATATATCATAAAAATAAAAGAAATGATGCAAAACAAAATAATATATGTGCAAGATGCCTTATAAGACCTGCAAGAGAAGGAAGAAATTCATGCCAACATTGCATAGATATAGCAAAAGCTAAACAACGTGAAACAAGAGAAGCGAGAAAAGAAGAGAAATTAAGAAAGGTTGAAGTTAAACAAGAATATCTAAATGAAAAAGAAAAATACAAAATAGAGTAGAAAAACAAAAACTCTAGGTAGGATTAATATCCAAAACCTATAGTTTTTGAGTGGAGTGATTAGCCAGATGAATAGTAATCACTTTACAATAGTATTATATAAAATAGTATGAGATATGTCAAGTAAATTTTAAATTTGATATTGCAATACTGTTCTATTTGTGATATTCTATAATAGATATTAAATATAATTATTAAGGAGTTAACGCAAATGGCAAATAGAATATTTAATTACAATGAAATTCAGAAAAAATGTGAAAAGTTATACTCAGATATTTTTTGTTTTAATATTTATAATTTACAGGCTAAAAGTGAACAATGGAAGAATTATCACATTGAAATGGATAAAGTAATAAATGAATCACAAGGCGAATATAATAGTTTAAATTTGCATGGTGAAACATTCTCGATTGGTGATAAGATTATAATCTATTACATGACTGGAAGAATAGCAATCATTAAATCTATAAGTGTTAGATTAGATTATTGTACCTGGAAACCTGAATATATCATTGAATCTGAAGATATACATACTGGTAAGGCTTATAAGACTTCTTATGATGTATGTGTGCATTTGGTTTAATAGAAATAATAAGTTTAAAAGCAATAAAATCTTTAAAATTTAATCAATTATTTTTAATTTAGGTATTGCTTTCTTTTTTCAAGTGTGGTAATATATATTTAATAGAATATAAAAATAAATAAAAGGAGATGTTGTTAATGACTTTATCTTTTACCTCTAAGAATAAGGAAATCAGATCGATTGTAGAACAAATAGAAAAGCAGTATATCACTGTAGGAAGTCATCTTCAAAATATTATTCATTCTAAAAAACAAGAAGAAGGAAGTAAGGCAAAAATAAGGGAATACATGGAAAGTCAAAGGAATTTCGTGTGGGAAACGTGGCGGGCATCAAATCTTATACAAAGTTATTTGCTTAATATACCAGTACCAGAAATTATAACGTATAGAGCAGATGATAAAAGTCAGTATGTGAGATGTGTCGATGGATTGCAAAGATTAACTAGCACATATCTATTCATTAATGATATGTTCAAATTAGATTTATCAAAATCAATATTTCCTACATTCGATATAGAAGGTGATCGTTATTCATACATAGACTTGCAGGATAAAACCTTCTCTCAATTGCCGGAAATATTAAGGGATGCTATTTTGAATTATGATTTAAGAATAACAACTATTAATAATTGCACAGAAGAGCAAGCTGAAAAATTCTTTGTATCCATGAATGCAGGTGCTAAACCGCTTAAACCAGCAGAAATTAGAACAGCAGCAATGGGAAGTAATACACGTAAATTTATTGGTGAAACTTTAAAATCAGATTGGGTGTTACATTGTTTAACTGAAAAATCTGCTACTGGTAATATAGGGAGTGAAATTATATCTCAAGCATTAACATTAATGCATAACAAATCAGCAGTAGAATTATCTAAGGAAAACATTGATAAGGTTATTTATTCTTTTAGAGATACTGGAGTGCCTGAGAACTTAAGCAATAATATTATTGATATTTGTAACTATCTTAATGAAACAACATCAATATGGATTGAAGATAAAAAGTTAGAAGATTCAAAAAGAGAAAAGGGTAAAAAAGTTTCTAATTATTCAACTTATCGCTTTTCATTTTTTAATAAAACTAATACTGTAATGTTGATAATGGCAGCCGATAAAGCCATTAAGAATAATGTACCTGTTACTGAGTTTGCTAAATGGGCATATAATTTCTTCAAAGAACCAAATCAAGATTATAAAGATGGTATGGTTGATAAGGTTTATGAATTGCAAATGGTTGATTTAAGAATGTTGGCCATTGATGCTGAGATTGTTAAAATGAAAAAGGAAACACCTGTAGAAAAAACAACAGTAAAACAAACTTATGAAGAAATTAGTGCTATATTAAATGAATTTAAGAATGAACCTGAAAACAATGTACAGTCTGAACTTGAATCTGACGAAATACCAGAATTAAAGATAGATGATATACCAAATGTTGAAATGGATAATGAAGAAGCAAGTTAAATAGGGAGGGTAAAACTTCCTTCCCTATTTCTTTAAACCAATAAAAATATAAAAATAAAAGGAGATATAATAATGAATTTAACATTGAGAACTAATACAATTGACAAGGTAAATAAATTAAAAGAACATTTATTCAATACTTATCCTGACGGTAAATTTTCAGCTAATGGATATACATTTAATAAGATTATTGGTTCTGGATCAACTCCTTACTATTTAGGATTGCTTGTTAAAGATGGATTTTTAAAGATGATTAAGAAAACTACAAAAGAAGGTAAGAAGTGGATTCCAGCAGAATATGAAATAGTTGGTTGTTTAGTTAGTGACATTAAAGATGAAAATGAAAGCAATATAGAGAAAGATAGAGAAATACATAGTAAAATTGACGTAAAAGACTTTATTGAAGAAAATTTTAATGGTGTACCGATGAGACTTTATAAGACTGAAAAAGGTTATGTAATGCCTTTAATAGATATAGCAAAGGGATTACATACAAATTGGGATGCAGTTAATAAAATAGTTATCAGAAATGAAGAATTATTTAATGATTATCTTTATAATCCACATGACATTTTGTCAGATGAACTTAAAAGTCTAACCAGGGACGGAGTAATCGGCCTACTAATGAAAATATCATATAATAGGTTATCACCGGACAAAAAGAAACTTGTTCTTGAATTCCAGAAATGGGCAATTGAAAAGTTAGGACAACTTATGTCAAATGGTGAAGTTAAAATATCTAATACGGAACATAACAATGTTAAAGTTAATATTGCTGATACTATTGGAATTTCTAATGAAGACATTGAGAAAATGTTTACAGAGATTCAAAAAACAGTTGATGAGAAATTAGGGATGATTAAATTATTAGTTGATAAAAAGAATAAAGAAGTTACTTCTGCTAAATTAGAAAGAGATATGGCAATTGAAAGGGAAAAGAGAATGATGTCTAGAATACCTGAAATAGTTGACCAGAGGTTTGAATTAATGATGAAAAAATTAGCATAAGTTTTAAAATAGGGAGAGTTATTCTTTCCCTATTTATCAACCAATACATAAGAAGGAGTGACCACAATGCCATTAAATAACCCTAACCCCACAGTAAACCTACAATCAACCTATTTAGGCTTCACAGACACCCTTACACCTCTTCAAAAATCCAAAGTAGAATCAACATTAGACACACAAATTAAGTACAATAATATTATTATGACTAAAAAGCAATTCATCTATAATAAACTCCAAGAAGGTTATATTCCAGTTATTGAAGAAAATGTATCTTGGTACAGTAGAAAATTGCAAGATTATACTAAGCCTAAAACTGAGTATAGATTAGAGAATCAAAAAGGTAGTTATAATGACATAACTAAGACTGAGTATAATTATGCTACTTACCTTGTCGAGAATGACTTCTTAGACGTTGTAAAGGCTAAACAATACATAGATGCAGAACAGAATCACCTTATTCAACTAGCACAAGAAGAATTTGATCGTAAACAACAAGAAAAACAACACAAGGAATTATTACAACAGCAAAAACAAGAATTCAATAATTGGCTATCTGAACAAGCAGAAAACTACTCAGACAATGCTAAACTTGACATTGCTAAATCTATCTTCTTAGACTGTCAAGGTGATTATAATGAAGTATATCAATGCAAACTTCTTGTTCTGATTGATAACATTGATAATCCTATGTGTATAGATAGATTGAAAAATTCTTTGTATAGCCATAACAAGACTAGTAAGAAGGTATTTTACCATGTGACAGGTGTGAGATTACCTGCAACGGATAAAGGCACAATGGATATTCTTGATGGTTTAACCTTGTCAAGTTATCAAGGTATTATTCCTTATAAGAAGAAACAATCTAAAGCTAATAACAATGAACAGTCAGCAACACCAAAATCACAAATAACAGAAACATTTTATAAGTCAATCAGAAAACCTTCACCTCATTATGAAGAATGTACAGGTATCCCATTGAACAAATACGGATTGGATATGTTCATAACACAATACTCAGATGGAACATATCAATTATCCGAAGCTAAAAGTGGAATGTTAATGATTGATGCAGATACCAAGAAAAAACTTATGGATAAATTGAAGGATATTATTAATCAACATGGAGTAGAAAAGATAAATAGATTGATTCAAGATAATATAGATAGTAATGGAATTGGTATTAGTCCGAAATATAAAGATGTTGTATGATTGTATAACAGCAATACCTTCTAGGTGGTGATAAAATGAAAAATAAAACAAATTGCTATCTTTGTAAGTATTTCAGGCAAATTAATATTATTGCATGTTTAAAATGTTTAACAGAACAATCTATGAATCAAGAAAGTAAAAATACTACAATAGATAAAAGAAATAGTTTAAAGTTGGTAAAATAACAATATAACATAAATAACATAAGCACCATAATAAATTTAACAAAACTAAAAAATAATTGTTGCATTGTATCTAGTAGTATGATATAATATATTAACTAGTAAATAATAAAGGAGTGATGTAAATGAAAGATATTGATTTTGATGAAATTGTAAAAGAATGGTTAAAACTTCATCCAGAATTTGAATTATATGTTGACGAAATAAAACGCAGCGATGCATGTCTTTGTTGTTGTCATGTTAGTGAAATAAAATGTCCTCATTGTGGAAGTGATAATCGTATATTTTCAGATGATCCCTGGGACGAAATTAATGCTTTTTGTTTAAATTGTAGAGAACCTTTTCATGCACTATATTCTTAAAATTTATAATTTAATATAACAGAGGATGGTATTTTATATGTTGCAAAGTATTAAGAAATTTATTAAAAGCATGACCAAGGAAGATTATTTTATTTTAATGTGTATTGTCGGAATTAATATAGTATATGACATTGGAATGTGGTTTTATTTTAAGATTTAATAAATTATAAATTGGAGGAATTACATAATGTGTAAATTTAATAGATCATGGATTGGTATTTGTAAAAATGACAATGCAGAAGGTGAAGAATATTGTAATGAACATCTTAATATTAAATGTTCCGTTTGTGGAGAACAGGCTACGCACGATTGTCCAATTGCATCTCAATTAGTTTGTGGAACACCTCTATGTGATAGTTTAGAATGTAAATTGCAACATTATTATTTAAATCATACATCTTCCGTATCATTATACGAAATAAAAAATATGGAAGAAAAACTTAACATTAAACCATTTGATATTGTATTTTCTAAAATTAACTTTGGAGATAAAGGAGAAGTAGCGAAACTTTTTAATGAACATTATAAAGACCAATATCAGTTTTTACTAGTAACATACAATAAAAATAATAAGGTTAAACTACACAGAGTTGATATCTATTATGAGATTAAAAATAAAAATGATATTGGCCTTTTGTTTGAAAATTATCCTTGGTGTAAAAAATCTATAACAGGTAAAAATATTTACTTCTTTAATGAGGAAATTAATATTAGTATCAAATATCCTGAAGATATTGTTAATAATTTTGAAAAAGTTATTTAATCCATTTATTGACTGCCTCTAAACCCTTGATTTATAAGGGTTTAGAAATACCAATATTTGAATGAAATGGTTATTTTATCATAATTTTTTATGGAGGTTTTAAGTATGCAATATAGATATATTTTAGAAATGGTTGTACCTGTAACACATGATACATATAGATGGAAACAGGTTACAATCGGAAGTGATTTAGAAGAACTTAAGCAAATGGCAGACAGTAGTAATAAGTATCGTATAACAGATATTGAGGATAAATTTAATGAAGTATATAGAACAGCACCAGATACCCACTTTAAATTATTGAAAATTGCATGTTATAGTTGTTAATTATAAATTATAATAAGGAGGAATAACAATGAGTAATAATAACACTAAAAACGAAATCATAGTTGATGAACTCCCTAAATGCGATTTTTGCAGTAACAAAGCAGGATATGACATGAAATTAATCGGAGGTGGTTATTGGGCATATGTATGTGAGGATCACAAGAAACTTGGGATTAAATTAGGTGTAGGATATGGACAGAAATTAGTATTAAATAAAGGAGAAGAATGAAAATGACTTATACAATCAAAGAAAAACTAATACCAATGTCAATGAAATTTATTAGTCATTATACCTTCATGGATAAGTATATAGAACCATTCTATAAAGGAATCCTAAAAGAAAATTATATAGGTGGTTACGATGGATATGTTTCAGCGCATGGAGACAAATTCTATTCTGATAGATCTGATTTTAAAAGTAGGAATATTGAATTTGCAATAGGTGTGATGATTGGCATGATTATTGTTTATACTAAGAAATACAGAAAAGAGTATGAAAAGACACATTTTACTTGGGAATGGTATTGGAATACTTTTGATAAGATTGTTGAAGAGAATTCTGAATTGGTTAAAAAGTATAATAAGTTGTGGTATGATTATAAGAAAACAGGTATATTATAGAAATATAAATAGAAAGGTGGTATTTCACATGACAGAACAAAAATTTACACAATTGCTTTTAGAGAATCAGTTAAATGTTGATGCTGAAACTACACTTAAATGGTCAATTGATGCACTTATGAATACTTACACAAGGGAAAGTGGTAAAAATCTGAGTATTGATAAAGCTAAAGAGTTATTATTTCACAAAGTAAAAACACAGATTGAAAAGGAATGGAGATAGAGTATATCCCTTCTCCAATACATATAGTAATATTTTATATAATTAGGAGGTAATATAAATGTATGAAGATGTATATTGTCATGTTTGTGGGGAATTAGTATGTCAAACTTGTGGATGTTGTTGTAATACAAACTGTGAACATTGTAGTTGTCCAGAATAAAGGAGGAATAATAATGATTAAATTAACTTATAATCAATTAAAAGAAAGAGAAACTATTGATGATTTAATTAATTATGAACAAAATGAAAACATCATTGGTCAGTATGGTTTATGGGTATGCGGAATTATATCATCAAAAGTAGTAAAATGGGAAACTACAACAATGATATGTTTAAGATTATTTAATAAAGAAAATAAGAATATTGGAGGAATTAACTTATTTCCTGGACAGATTTTATGTATTAATGTAAATGGAATGATTACAATAATAGGAGGTAAATAAAATGAACACACAATTTAATTTAGAACAATATGAAGAAGCAGAAATTTTAGCAAATAAATTAAGAAAGAAAATTGATCATGTTGATCGGTGTGAAATAATTGACAATGTAACAGACTGTGCAATTTTAAAATTAATTATATTATCTTTAACAAGAGAAAATAGATAATTTATAATTTTATCAAAAAATCCATATCCTATAAACCCTTGATTTATAATGGTTTATAATTATCAAAATCATGATCAAATACGAATTCTGTTATAACTTGAAAGGAGAACACAAAATGATAATTGTAATATGTCCATGTTGCAATTCAAACAATGTTGACTTCGACAAAGATGATTATGATTTGAATATTAATAATTGTACATATTTCAAATGTAATAATTGCGATGCTGAATTTGAAAAATCTCAAGCAGAATATGAAGAAAGTTAATTAAGAAGGAGATAATTAATAATGAAAATAGATGGATTACCTTGCCCTTACTGTGGTAAAATTACTTTTAGTACAACTCATTTAAATGAATATGAGTATGATTCACTAGATGAATTTTATTCACATTATATTCAGATGACAAATAATAACTATAAAATAAAATGTAAACAAGGATTATGGATAGAATATATAAGATGTACGAAAGTTAATTAAGGAGATAAATAACATGAGATTATGGGAAATTATCAAACTAGCTGATGAAAAGAAATTAACAAAAGGGGATAAATTTAAAGGAATAGACATTCCAATGGATTTAATACTTGAATATGATGAAGATGATTCTTTGGTATATAATAGCATAATGGGAAATACAACAGAAAGAAAATTGGCTAGTTTATGTAGTGGTGAGATAAGCACAGAATATATCAAAATAGATAATAACTTTAAGAAAGAGAATAATAAAATATTATGTTTTGCTTGTGGTGCAGAATTTAAAGAAACTGAATTTATAAACTACAACAATATTTATAATTGTCCTTTCTGTGGTCGTTCTAAAGTAGATAATTTAAGTTTAGTTAGTTTAAATGGTGAATTGTTAATACCTTGTTTAGAATTGAGAAGATAGGAGATTGATTTACCAATGAAACAAACAAAACTATTCTGTCATAAAATAAATAATGAATATATAGACTATTATCCTAGTATCATACAAGTTAAAATGTGTGGAGATGAAGAAGTCATAAAAGTAATTGTTAGGGAAGTACAAGAATCAGAAACACCTACACATTATGGATGGTGGGATAATAAAGATCAAGAATTCTCAATGATATATTCACGTATTATAGAAGTTAAAATGTGTTCTCCTTCTGGTTTTGAGGTAGAAATAAAAAGAGGCAAAGGTAATATTTATGGTTTAGTAGTGAAGGAAGTATAAATGTATAAAAGTATCCTTCAATTGAATTTATTCATAAGAAGGTAGAGGGTGTAGGTTTACTCCCAGTTAAATTATATTAATTATAATCTAACAAATCAGACTGAAAAGTTTGAATAAATTGTGATATTTATGCAGAAATAATGAGGTGAAAAATATGAAACTATTAAAATATTTAAAACAACAATATCTATTATTAATAGGTATAATAATGTTAGGAATTGCAATATATTTATTTTCAGAAAAAGATACAGTAATAGCAGGGATATGTTTTTTATTTGCAATATGTACATGGCAATACAAAGATATATCTGATTTAAGTCAACGTATTTATGATTTGGAAATAAAGAATTGTGATTTAGAAATTAAAATAAACAAAATAAAATGGAATATTAAAGATTAAATAAATGATTAATAATAAAAGGAGAAATAATCATGAAAAATAAAAAATAAACAATCATGTTTTTGCTATTGTCCAGAATGTAATAATGAATTATGTGGTACAAATAGTTTTGTTTCGGACTTTTATGGGATTGTTACATATGAATGTAGTAAATGTGAAGTAGTATCACAGTTTGATTTTAATGTTGCACCTGTACCTATATTAATAGAAAAGGAGTAATTATATAAATGAAATCAATCCATAGAATATTATTTAATTTATCAAGTAAAATATAAACTTTAAGATTAATTTAAAAATTATATATTGATATTGCTAAATTTATTTAAAATATTATTCAAAATTTTAAATTAACTATTGCAATATCAATATATAAATGATATAATAAGAATGTAAATATAATAATTAAGCAAAATTACATATGAAATCTAAGGAGGAATACAACAATGACACAAGAGCAACAAGAAAGTATTCTAAGCAAAGTTAAGAAACTATTAGCACTTGCAGAGAATAACACTTCAGCAGACGAATCACAAAATTCTTTTCTTAAAGCACAAATGTTACTTTTAAAACATGGTTTAACTATGAATGATGTTGACAGTGTTGAAGAATCAAATACTAAGAATGTTTTGAATACACCTATTGATGAATCCTCAAGAATGGCATGGTGGAAGAAACAATTAGCAAATACTATTAGTAATAACTTCCGTTGTAAATCATTTACATCATTTATGAGTGCTAATACTAGAATATGTATCATTGGATTAGAGGAAGATGTTGCAATTGCCACTGAAATTTATAGTTGTGCAGTAAGAACAATAGAACACCAAAGTAAGATGTATGTTAAAATGAATAAGAAAACAGGTAAATCAGCAGGATTGAAAAACGATTTTATCATTGGATGGTTAAAGGGATTAGAAGATAAATTCAAGAAACAGGTAGAATCTGTTAAGGAATATGGATTAATACTTATTAAGGATGCTTTAGTAGTTGCAGAAGTTGAAAAAATGAAGTTAAGAACAGGACAAAGAAGTAAGATTACTGCTAATAGAGATGAAGATGCGAGAAAGGCAGGTTATAGGTCTGGTAATAGTTTCAATGGGAGTTCTAAGATGATTGGATGTAATGTGTAATTGTTAGGTTTATCATTCTCTTGAAGAATTGTGTATATTTTAATGTTCTTCAAGAGAATGATAATTTTTATAAAATATAAGGAGAGATATATAATGAATAATAAAAAATTTAAAGGTGGTCATCTAAAACCATTTGAAGTATGTGAATATACCAACACTTGTAAACAAGAATGTTCTGGAAAAGATATTAATAGAAAATCAAAATTAAGCTGTGGATTACGTAGAGGATTGTTAATTGCAGATGGTTTTGAAGTTGCATATGGGTGTATTGATGATGATGTAAAATAAAGGAGAGTAAATAAATATGATAGAATTACATGATAATAAAAGAGTATGGTACAGATATATTATACTTAAAAGATTAACGATGAAAAGTTGCCCACCAATTTATAGATGGTTATTTTGGGTTTGGTAAATAATGTAATGAAAGATTGATTTTGTAATGAAGTAAGGAGGGTTATAATGTTAACAAAAGATTTTAATATTGGTAAATTAAATATCAGAATAACACTAGACATACATGAATTTGCTTTTCCAATTGCCATTCAAAATTATGTAGGTAATTATGAACAACAGAATTTTGTGATTCAAATTGCATGTATATTTATTAGTTTTAACTGGTAATATTATATATAATAATATACAAAGGAGAAAATATTAAAATGGAAAAAATTAATTATTTTGAGAATCGTGAAAATTTTATAGGTTGGCTTATTGTATCAGCATTAACAGATTCCGAAGTTGATATGAATGAATTTACACATGGAGATCAATTTAACGCAAGCGAATTAGAAGTTAAAATGAGTATCAATGGTTTTGATGTACCTGTTATGAAAACATTGAATGATATTGAAAAGCAAATGAATAGAATGGTATATGAGAAAGCATTAGAAATTGTAAACAATAAATATGGTGATATTATTAATTTGCTCAGTGATATGGAAGAAAGAGTGAAATATAAAATTAAGGGAGATTTAAAATATCCTTATGATGAAGATTAAAAATATAAGGAGTAATCAACATGGAAGACTTCTCAGGATATAAAATATTTTCTACTTCATCTTGTGTTGAACAATACAACAGGAAAGTAATTGAACGTACTATTAAAAAAGCATTTCCAGATGACGATGATTCTACATTGTATATTGTGAAAGTTAAAGGTGTTAAAAACTATTTACAATTATATAAAGATGAGATGTATAAGGAGGAAGTATAAATTATGTATATAAGAGTAACATTTATAAATTCTAAGCAAATAGAAACAGATATAATAAGAATTTGTTGCAATGGAAATGAAATTCCCTTAGATAGAGATATTATTAAAAATTGTTTTATAGATGGTGATAATTACATTAAGATAAAAGGTGATATGTATGATATTGAATTTTATGTGAGAAATATTATGGGATTTACAGTGTAGAAAGGATGCATAATGATTTATTTTACATATAGATGTAATATATCAGTTTGTAGTAATAAATATAAAAATAGGAGAGATAAAATGAGAATAGAATATATAGATACAAATAAAAGAAAGATGAGTAAAAAAGATTTTATTGAATGGGTAAATAGAAATAAAAAATTCTATAAAAATGAAGAAAATGGAATAGTTATTCAGAGTAGATTTAAAGTTACATGTTATGATCGTTGTGATGACGATGGATATAAATTAAGAAATATAGATTGCGTTCTTAATGAAAATAGTAATAATTTTGAAGATATAACTAATAAAATTATTATAGAATTAAATAGTAGATCATATATGGTCTATGACGTTAAAACGTATGTTATATTATCAGAATGGTATAATAAATGTTATAATGTCATATTTGAAGCGATGATTGTGCCGATGTATTAATAAATAACTACATATAGTATTCAAGTGTTTTTACTTATACTATATGTAGCAGTTAAATTATGTAAAATCATGATAAAAGAGAAAGTTTGTTATGATTTATAAATTGAGGTGAATTTATGAGTAAAGATTTATTACACAGATACAGAAAAGCACTAGAAGGATTAACCGTAGGTGGTTCAGAATATTACAACAATCCTGAGAGATGTGCGGAAGATATAAGGCATAGGTTAAATAGTCAGAGTGAGTTAATTAAGAAATTGATTAAGGAAAGAAATGAAATGAGAAAATTAATGGGAGGAGAATAATTATGAAAATTAAAGAAGAATTAAAACAAAAGAAATTAAATGCAATGGTGTATACCGTAAATTTTTCAGGTGATGAATCAACACGAATTAAAGTTAGGGAAGAATATGAGGCAATACCTATTAATGGATTGGATTTATTAAAGTGTTGTGCTGCTCTTGGATTTATGATTAAGAACTATGATGAAATAGACTTAAATAAAGAATATACTCTTGAATTTATAGGCATAGTGACACATATAGCAACAGAATTTAAGAAAGATGATTATAAATATTGTGTATTATTACCTATAAGAACAGGGACAGCAAAAGACATATTGGGAAATAGAGTTTTTAATTGCAATATTAATAATGGAAAAGTAAATATCTTAGATGATAATATTGAAAGAAAAATATACGAAATAGAATTAAATAAAGTACAATTTGTAAGACCAGAAGAATTTTATCGTCAAGAAGATACTACTATGTGGATTAAATAGGAGGAATGTAAATTATGAAAATTCAAGATTATGTTAATGAAGGTTTAGAATATATTATTAATCAAATGAGAGAAGTTAGAAAGACAGAACACTCTATTTATGGAAGTTCTATTATATTTCCTAACGGATATGTTGTAAGTATTATTAACAAAGAATATTCATATTCCGTTGCTGTGTGTGATTATGAAGGATATTTTAATTGGAGTTTGTTAGATAGATTCAATGAGAATGAAAAAAGTAGTGCAGTTATTTGTTATACTGAGGATGAAGTGTGTAGGATATTAGAATATGTTAAGGGATTGGGTGGTGAATGATTTGAAAATAGTTGTTGACAAATAGTAAATATAATTGTATAATACAGATAGAGGTAAAAGGAGGTGATGTATATGACATAGCAAAATATTAATAAAATAAAGTATAATATTGATTGTAATTTGATTGGAGGAAAATGATACATGAATACTGATAAAATCATTGATAATGCAACAAATAGTGTTAATTTTAAGAGGAATCCATATTACATATATGATTTAGTACAAGTAAATTGGATGTTAGAACAAGGGTGTATACCTTTGCAAGTAGGAAAAGGTGAAAAAGATGATGTATTTTTAAAGTTTCCTAGAACACCTGAAGTAGAAGAAATAGTTTATAAGTGGAAACTAAAAAATAAAAGATTAAGTAAATATAATTCTTGAATAAGAGCTTATAATTAGGCTCTTTTAAGTGTTTAGTTAGATAATTGATAATTATTATGATAATGTTGATAAAATGATAATTAAATGTAACTTGATAAAGATAAGGAGAATAAAATATTTGATGATAAAGAATGAATTAGAAGTAGGTAAAAAATATAAAGATTTAAAAGTAATGTGTGAAGTATTAGATTTTAAGTATTTTGATAGTACATGTAGTAGGAAAGCATTATTAAAGGTAATAGAATCAAGATATAAATTAGAAAAACAAGGCAGAGGATACATAGTATTAGAAAGATACGATAAATTAAAGAAAATTAAAAATAATAATGACGGAAGAATTAATAATGGTAAAGGAATAAGTAATACTAAATATGACACGTTAATGGATAGTTTGATTGTTGATTGGTTATATAGATTTGATGAAGTAGAAATTGATATTTCTTTTAATGAAATATTTACACAGGATAAAGAAAACAAAAACGATAATATACCAATATTTTCTATTGATTATAAAGATTTATTGAATAATGGATATGAAGAATTTGCAAAAGAATTATCTATTAGAAAAGATTTAGTTAATATGTATAGAGAAAAGATGTATTTGATTGTATCAAAATGTTTTGAAACATCATTAGAAAGATTGCATAAACAAAATATATTAAATTGTAAAAAGAATATTATGGTTAAATATTATGTAGAAGATAGTGAAATTGCAAATGAACATTTAATTGCTGAAATTAAACAAGCAGAAAAAGAAGTATATGAAAAAATGGAAATTACTTCATTTCAAAGAGTAAATCCTAATATTAATAAGAAATTTAAAAGAGGAGTATGTAAGAAACTTGCAAGATATAAAATATCATCTTATTGGAATGTTTATTCTATTAAAATATTAGATGAAGATAAATTAATGGAAATAGAAAATATAAATGAAATTAGAATTGAATTAGTAAATAGATTTGTTAATTCTATTAGAGATAGTTTATATAATAAAAAATATGATAAAATCTATGATGATGTTGCATTGGGTAAGAAAAGAGAAAATGAAAGATATAATCCATTCTTAGATTATACAAAAGAAATGACCAAACTATCAAATATAATATTTATAGATTATGATAAAAGTGATATAGATGTTGAAGATGAAGAATGGGATAAACAAGTAGAAAGAGAAGAAAAAGAAAAGAAGAAAAAAGAAATTGAAGTAAAGAAAAAGAAAAGAATTAAACGTACAATCTGATGCTTACGCATAACATAATATTTTAACCGACTAATAATCAAAGGTTATAATACTAAAATTTATAAACCGACTAAACATTAATAGATATAATATATATGGTTTTAAATTATACTTAATAATGTTTAGTCGGTTTTAGTATTATAGTTAATAATGTTTAGTCGGTTAAAATAAAATAAGCAAAAATTCTAACTTTGACGTAGCTTTAGCGAAGTCAAACAGATTGTACTGTTAATTAAAATAAATGTTAAATACTAAAAATAATAGTTGCATCCCACACCAATATGTAGTATAATAATCAAGGAATATAAATATAATAGAAGGGAGTGATAAAAATGATTGCAGTATTCGGACTTATAGTGTTATTCTCAATATGCGGATTGATAAAATAATAAATAAATAATGATATACAAAATAAAAAAGTAAAATAATTTAATTTATCAGTAAAGTTTTTCTTGACTTCTGAACAGAAATGAAATATAATTGTTATTGTAAGGTGGTGATAAATATTGGATACAGTAGACAAAGATTTAATTGAAATTGCAGAATTTTACGGTATTGAAGTTACAATTAACACAAACAAAGTAGTAAGAAAACTTGATGATTTATGCAGGATACATATTCCAAGAGAAATAAGAGAAAAGATAGGTATGAACAGTTTGTCCGAAGGTGATTCAATGGAAATAGAAGTTAATAATCATAGTCAGATAGTCTTGACTAAGATTGATGTTAAATAGTAAAATATAATGTGAAAAGGAGATTGATATTATGAATATTAATACAGAAAAAGAAACTAAATTAAGAGTTAGTCATTTTCCACAAGTACCATGCAAAGCATTTTATGTGGATGTAAATTCCATAGAAGAAGCAATGAAAATTAAGAACATTCTAGCAAATTATGATTTATTTCAATATAATAATAGAATTAAACCAGATTATTGCAATGTTACTACAATTGATATGTGGGACGAAGATTCAGATGGTGAAGGTAATCCTGGTTGGTGTAATTGGACTGATGAAGAAGGTTATGAGATTGATTGTTATGAATTAGTTGATGGCAAAGCAGTTTTAGAAGAATGTTATAGGTGATAAAATATAAAAGGAGATTGATAATATGAATAACACAGTTAAGGAAAGTTTACTAGAACAAGGCTATAAATCATGTGGTATTGAATCTGATGGTTCTGAATTATTTGCAAGAAAAACTATAATTAATGAAATAGACGTTATTCAATATAATTGGGTAAAAAATAATTCATTAGTTTCTATTGCTTCTTATTATATTGCATGTAGTACCTTGAATAAGTTAAATAATCTATAATTAATCTAACCTTGGCATTTAAAACTTGCTATTCGGGCAAATAGCTAATAAGTTTTAAATGCCAGTATCATAAACACCATTAGCATGATAGTTTGGTAGATTGTCACATTTCCATTCCTCTGGGAGTAAAATCTCAGAGGAGACTCCTACATAAGAACTTAATATAAGAAATAAAAGAGAATAATAATGTTTAAAAAATTATTAACAAAAATAAAATGTTTATTAGGTATACATGAGTACGAATTAAAGAAAGTTATAGTATTTTTAGATACTGATATGATGAATTAAAGGAGATTGATATTATGTTAATACAAAGAAAAGATAAAACTTTTGATGGTGGAAGTTTGGATATTTTATGTATTTTAAATGATATTACTACAGGTAAATTTCATGCAGCATTTTTTGAAGAACATTCTATGCCAGGAGATATTAAGTCAATTGAAGAAACAAAAATTGTTAGATTAAAAAGTAAAATGCATCATACTGGTGGCTCAGATACTCTTGAAGGATCATTGTTACACCTTAAGGAATTAAGTAGTAAAATTCATTTATCAGATAATAATATTTGGAAAGACCCTGTAGAATGGGATGGAAAATTGCCTATTACATGGATTATCCCAAAATGGTTTTAATAAAACATCATATAACAGGAGGATAAATAACTATATGAATAAACCAATATGTAAACTCATTGGCGAAGATGGAAATATTTTTGTTCTCACTAGTATAGTGGTAAAAGTATTAAAGAAAAATAATTTACACGAACAAATAAAAGAAATGACAGATAGAATTTTAAATTGTGATAGTTATAACGATGCATTAAATATTATTTCTGGTTATGTTGAAATTGAATAGTAATTATTATATAAACAATATGTGGCAAGATTGATTTGTTATTAAAAATTTATTCTTATCATATATTGTTACAAAAAGGAGTAATTGATATGATTATAACATTAGGAAATAAACCAAAACCAGAACTAGAAACAGAATATAAAATACAAGTTATCATGAATCCTCATCCTTGGGATAATGCAGAAGAACCTTACTTTTGGTGTATTCTTGTTTGGTATACTGATGCATGGTGTAATAAAGGCTGTGGATGGTCTGTAACACCTGAGCAAGCATGGATAGATGCTAATGTGTATTATAATAAATATGTTGCGAAGGAGAGTAATTAATATGAAATTAATATCTAAAAATGAAAATAACGAAAAAACAATTAAACTTTCAGTAGAAGAATATGAAAATTTACTTATTATATTAGATCAAGCACAATTACCAGAACATCATAATAATTTGTGTAAAACGCAAAATAAATTATGGAATGATTTATATGATATGGATTGTATGACATAATATTATTAACTATGTTTTAAATGGTTAATATTTGAACCAAAATGTACATTGATAATAACTTAAGAAAGGAGAGATAATATGACCAATCTAGAAGCAAAAATAATTCTACTTAAAGAAAAAGAATTATATGCAGTAAACATAAACACTCAACACATACTAGATGCAATTGATTTAGCAATATTAGCACTCGGAAAACAGATACCAGTTAAACCTAAAATAACAAATTGGAATCCTGCTTTATGTCCATCTTGTGATGAAGAGTTAAGTGAACATTTGGGTGATGGATATTATCATCATTATACTAATTTAAAAGTTTGTGAATGTGGTCAGAAATTGAGATGGGATTAATATTTAGGAGGTTTAAATTATGTTAAAAGATTTCTATTTTTCAGCAACATATGATAGACTAGAAAGAAAAGAAAAAGGATACTTACAGAAACAAATTTTTATAAATGGTAAATATGTTAAGTATTCTTTTTATGTGGATGCAGGTACTAAATTTAATAATGTTTGGGAAGATACAATTTATGTTGGTACGTCAGATGATGTTTGTTGCAAGAATAGTTTTTAAATAATAAATAGAAAGGAGCAATTATAATGGCAAAAATAAAACCTAAAATACAATTAACTTCAGAGCAAATAAGAGAAAATGAATTGCAATTATTTATCAAAAACAAAACTGAATTACTTCCTAATCCTACATATTTTTATCAAGTAGGAGAAAGAGTTACTATTGGTGCATTAAAAGATGTTTATGTATCTGAAATATTTTTAGATGGTAAAATATATGAGATTGATTATACAAGTATTGATCATAACTATGGCAATCCAATAAGAAATGAACATCAAAAAATGTTTGTCATATGGTTAGATATTAGACCATTTTACAAAGGTGAAAAAATATCTTTAATTAAAAATGATGATTTACATTTAAGTTATTCACAAAGAGATATAGGGGATATATTTTCAAAAGTATATAAATTTGGTGTTAATTTTGAACCAGATTATCAACGTGAATATGTATGGGATTTAGAAGATAAAATTGCTTTAATTGATTCTATTTTTAATAGTGTTGATATTGGTA
>Ga0209416_1000447_pt1 | contig 42392 bp, 70 predicted proteins | sample RifGroF1_FD_184001 | JGI IMG/M metagenome (GOLD analysis project Ga0209416, IMG submission 184001) | Groundwater microbial communities from Rifle, Colorado, USA - Groundwater F1 (SPAdes) (version 2) | ecosystem: Environmental > Aquatic > Deep subsurface > Groundwater | place: Rifle, Colorado...
TAGCACAAATTGGCACGTACATGGTGAGGGCTATTCAGTTACGCACTTCAACTGGGCGCGATTATCAAGAGAACGCTTTTAATCCTTATTCAAAAAGTTATGCTGCATACAGAAAAGAAAAAGGCGTTTCGGTTGGTAAAGTTAACCTGGAATCTCCGGAAAATCATCCGCACATGATGGCAAATCTTAAAGTGCAAAAACTTGACGATACATCTGTTGACGTAGGATTCATCGGCGATTTTGCAGAGAGAGCCGCAGAAAACGAAGAGCGGGGCAGAATATTTTTAGCTGTAAGTGAAAAAGACGAAAAGGAAATTGATGATATTATTGACAAAAGCATAGAATTGTAGTATAATAACAATCGGGGCAAAAGGAGTATATCATGAGCGATATTTCAGAAATAATCGGGGCTACCCATTCACTTGACATAGCTACAGTAAAAAGCGATACCGTGGACTTGGCTTTTCCTTCGCGTGGGATACACGCTAACATATCCGGCAATCTTGTTTGTATTTTAACCGGCGAAAGTGATACAAAAACTTTTTATCTTTTGGCAGGCAATTTATATCCTTACCGCTGTAAAAGGATATTATCAACTGGAACAGCTGTAACCGGATATGCCGTAGCATGATACAAGTACGCGCACTCCGGGAATTTCATACTTCTTTCGGAGATTTCTTTAAAGGCAAAATATACAATGTAACTCCTGAACAGCTTGCAATAATTAAAAAATTTGTAGAGGTTATTTAATTTGTCAAATATCTGGTGGAAAAATCTTTTATCCGACAATGATGCAAACAACATAAACAATTATGCTACAACGGAAGGCGGAACAACCGTACCCGGTGGAACGCTTGCAGACCATACAATATTTTTTTCTAACACAGCTTCATCGGCAAAATGGCAACTGTCTGCCAATTTAACAATTGGTTCCGGCCCATATACATTAGTTGTAAATACCGGCGGTACAGATAATTATACTGGGGACGGAAACACAACTGGGAACATAAATCTTAATGGTAAGGAATTAACTACGCTTTCATCTTCTATTGGTGGAACAGATACTGCTAATAAAGTTTATTTTAGAATGCCGACTGGAAGCAAATTAAAATGGACTGGCGATTTTATTGTATCAAATAATTTTGTAGCACTTGTTTATAGTGGTTATGCTACATGTTCTTTTGAGTACAGCGGCACTACTGGATCATTTCAGATTATGGCTACCATATCTATAGTGTCAAGTAATGTAACTTTATTCAATAAAGGAATTTTAAAATTTGACAATGACTCTTTTAATAATCGTCCATATTTGTATGAAGATTTAGCCGCTTCTACAGTAGAGGGGATTAATGGTACGATAAATTTTTGTTCTAATACTATAAAATTGCGCGGCACTTTAATTATTGGCGCGGCCTTTACACTTACAGGCGCAGTACAAAATTGGTATTTCTATGATGGGTGTGATATAACCGGAAGCGGTATTTTAGCAAATTCTGCATCTTCATTTGTAACTTTTTACAATGAAAAAACTATACCATTTACTTTTAATAATTATTTAATTGTTTATGCATCTACTACTGCTAACAGATATATTTTCTGTGGTAATTTCAAAAATGCAGATTGTAGAATAAATAATACTGTGGGAGATAACTGTAATATATACGGATTCGCAAATACATTAATATGCAAAAAATTTTCAGGTAGAACTATAAGTTATTCTACTAATGTTTATCTGGACGGATTAACTCTCGAGGTTTGGGATGATTGCTATTTAAAAACAGAAGTAGGCACTGGCGTAATAACAATTATAAAAGGTACAAGCACAATCAGACTTGCCGGACTTAATAAAAACTTTTATGGTAATTTGCAATCTATTCATACGCTGAATATTTTATCTGGGGCATCGTATACGGATAAAGAAGGTTTTGCTTCCGATGATATTATAAATAATGGTACTTTTATTCTTGACAGCACAAAATCTTATAACGTGCAAAATCCCTCGGGCGCGGGCGCGTATGCAAGCGTAGACAGCGAAACCGTTTATGTACAGTATACAGGCGATTATACCTTCACCGGCACGCTTGACAAAGTAGTTTTTGTCAGAGACGGAGAAATATCTTTTAATCAGCAGAAAAAACTTATAGGGATAGGAATCACGCTCTAATCGCCGCGAGGCGTTAAATCGATAAACAAAGGAGTTTATATTATGGCCGAAGAAGCAAAACCGGGAACCCCGGAAACAAAACCGCAGGAAGAAAAAGCTGAACCGATTAACAATGAAAGCTATGAGCGGTTTAAAAAAGTTATTGACGAAAAAAATGAGCTAAAGAACAAACTTGCAGCCTTGGAAGCTGGGCAGAAAGCCGCTGAAGAAGAAAAACTAAAAAATCAGAATGAATTTAAGCAGCTTGCAGAACTCAAAAGCAAGGAAGCCGCTGATCTTGCTGAAAAGTTAAATAAAAAAGATCAGGATTTAAATAATGCATTAATAAATTATGAAATACAATTGCACGCTAAAAATGCTATTGCGCATGACAGCACAGAAATAATAAAATTTATTGACACATCAAAAATAAAAATTGAAAATGGGCAAGTAACCGGGGCGAAAGAACTCGTTGAAAAACTAAAAGCAGAAAAGCCGTATTTGTTTTCCAGTGGGGACGTTATCATGCCGCATACTGACCGGGCAATTAAAAACAAAGTTTTGACTCGTTCAGACTTAATGAAAAATACTAAAATGGCAAATGAATTGTACGTTAACAACCGCGCTGAGTATGATAAAATTATGAGTACTTGACAAAAACAAAAAAATAGATTATAATACCAAAATACCCTCACTCGACAGCGGTGTCGTAAAAAGCCGACAAAGAGGAAAAAAAATAAAACTCTTTGGAGGCCTATATGGCATTAGCAGACGTAATTCAACCGCGCGTCCTTGCGGACATGGTGCTTGAAAAACTCACAGATGAAGTACTCGACCTTGCGGGCGTAGACACTTCAAATCAGTTCCCGATTGGTACGAAAGGTACTAAATGGGAAATCCCCTATCAGCAATTAATCGGCGATCTACAGGTAGACGGTGAGGGCGTTACCCTTGTACCTACCGCCGCAACCCAGACCGCTTATTCTCACATCGTAACCCGGAAGGGGCAGGCCTACAAAGTACCTGACATTGACCGCATGGCGGCTAATCAAGACCCCGGCCAGTTCCTTTCTGCGCAGATTGCGCAGATTGTTGCAAAAGACCTACAAGCTTCTCGGTTCCGCATTTTGGAAGGTGCTATTCCTTCTGCAAACAGAAAAATTGTTGCCGGCAGCCTTGCTTCATCCGATGTTTCAGCCGCAAAATACCTAATCGGCGATAAAGCATCAATGCTTAAATACATGCTTGTTCATTCAAAAGTGTATGAGGACCTTGAAACCGCCGGTGCTATTGTATGGCAGCCTGCTGCTAACATAATCCCGGTAATCGCCGCCCAGGGGAATACTCTTGGGATCGTTGCACCTGCCGGTTCCGTCGCAACCTGCCGCGGAATGATAGTAAGGCAAACGGACGGTATTACCACTGTTTCCGGTTCTCCCGATACTTATGTAACCTATCTACTGGGTAACGGAGCAATGGGGCTTTTCTATCAGCGCAATCTTGCGATCGAATATGACCGCGAAAGCCTATCAGACGGCGGTTATGACATCATAATCCCGCGCCTTGACTTTGTTATGTGCTTACACGGTACTGACTACGGCTCATCCAGCTACAGCGATGCTAACCTGATTAATACTGCAAATTACACTTTAAAATGGAATCAAAAGCAGGTACACGCGGTAAGGATTATTTCCCAGTAAATTGATACCGGTATCTAACCTTTCGGGGATTGGAATTGGTAGGGAAGCGATAATAATCGGCGGCGGACATTCTGCCGCCGATTTTCGCTATGACTTGATGAGCGATAGATTAATAATCGGATTAAACTATCACGCGCCGGAGTTTTTGCTTTACGGCGATAGTTTAAGGCTTGATTATACGCTCTACGCAGACAAGGCCTTCGGGGAAATACTGGAATCGGGGTACAAAGAAAAAATGAATACAAAAATAATAGCACATAAACCATTAAAGCAAACCGACATAAATAAGCCGCACGAAAAGACGGATTATATTTATACCGATGAAATTATTGACATGGGTATTCATTCATCTTTTTGGTACGCTCTGCAAATTGTAAAAGATATTTTTAAATGCGCTATTATTTATGTAGTCGGAATTGACGGTTATTTTAAAAATGATTGCGCACATTATTATGGCGATACATATAACGGCACGCCGCTTGACGCTGTAACAAAAAGTCTCATGCATTCACACTTTGACCGCATTTATAAAAGCATAAATCGGCGGATTAAAGACTGCAATAATATTTTTAAATGCAATAAATTTTCCGCCTTGCAGGTTCCCTATAAACTGCCGTATGGTGTAGCATGAGAACAGAGTTTTTACAGGATATCGGCGGCACGTTAACTCATAAAAAATATCTTGATAACGTCCAGGCCATACCATCACTTGCTACTATCGTGATAACCACTTCAGGCGGGGCAGATATGCCGATACCGGTTATCGGGGCAGCATGTTCTATTGATGGTTATGGTACAATGTCATTTGCCGTTGTAGCCGGGAATTGCACAGATCTGGGCCTGACATTTATTGCAACATGGACTTTTACTATTTCCGGAGTATCTTATACGGAGCGCACATATTTTGACGTTGTAAAAAATAAACTGGAAATAATAATAACTGACGATGATCTTGAAAAAGAATATGCAGCATTGCGCGATTTAAAATATCGCGAGGCCGGAATAATATCAGAATTATCAACCAGCACGCTTGGAAATGAAATAATCGACAGCCAGTCTTTTAAGGGTACGCCGATATATAAAGGCGGATATATAAAAATACTTTCCGGCGCCTGTCAAAACTATACGGCCAAAATAATTGATTATGACTCGGAAACCGGAATATTTGAATTATCAAAGATTTTACCAGGAATTCCGGCAATTGGCGATGATTTTATTGTCTACAAAAGTTATACCGATGAAATTGAACGCGCATTTGAAGAAATTACCGACTGGTTAAGGAACGCCGGGCACAGGCCCGCATTAATAATTGACGATACACAAATCAGAGAAATACACATTAATCTTGCAATATCAAAAGTTTTAATGAATGCCGGTACTCAATACCAGGCCGCACAGCAGTCTTTTTATAATAAATACTTGTCTCTCCGCGGTGAATTAAAACTGGATTATGACACAGACGAAACCGGTTTAACTGACGATCTTGATTCTATAAGCGGACAGGTTTTTTTCAGGCGGTAATATGGACACTATAAAAAGCATAATAGCATCCGTCAAAAATCTGGGCTGGAATTATCTTGAAGATATTTTCACGATAGAAAATCTGCCGTCTACTATCGCACAAAAAAGCGCGTATATAAACATTGACAGCGGATCTCCTATGTCTATCGGAAATAGCAATAAACATAATTTTTTTGTATCGGCTAACACCGTAACAATTCAGCTGATCGAATTAAAAAGCCGAACTAATGACAATACCTTTATGACAAATATAAATAATTTTATGGCCGGTATGCTTACGCTTTCCGGAGACATAAAAAAAATACAGTTTATGAATTACAATGTTTTACAAAATCAACTTTATTTTATAGCAACAATTTATTTTCAGATAACTACAATAAAGGAGTAGGTTATGTATATAAAATATATTAACAAAGGAACGGTTGACATTGTAAATTGCAATGATCGATTTACTTTTAAAGAAGGAGAAGTAAAAGAGGTTCCGCAGCACGTAGGAAATTATCTTGTTATAAAAAAACGTGCAGAATTTGTTATCGCAAGTGAGCCGACAAAGCCGGAGGTGCAGAAAATAGTACTTGAAATAAAAAATGTAACACCTGAAATAAAAAAAGTAATTGAAGAACAAAAGCCGGATGAAGTTATTGCTTTTGAAAAAAAACCGGAAAGTACAAAATTTATAAAAGCAAATAAAATAAAAAAAGCCTATAAAGGCAAGGAGTAAAACATGGCGGTATCAGGATTAACTAACGACCTGGATGATTTAGTTCTATCGGGAGCAGAGATTTATATCGATGATGATACGCTTCCATCAGGAACAATCAACGAAGAAACGACAAAATTTTCAGCGGAATTTGTAGAACTTTTTGCCGGAAAGGGAATTAAAGTACGCGTTGCAAAAAAAATGAAAAGCATGGGTATTGCCTTTGGTGCTACATGGTATAACATCACTCCCAAAGCAATTTCTATTTTTTATGGCGGCAATTACAGTGTCGGGGTAGGAACCACTATTGTCGATTACAAAAATGCCGTTGTTGCGCCCACAGCTCATAAATTTACTATTGCAGCGCAAACCGTCGAAGGCAAAGCAATTGACATAATTTTTTATAATGCTGTTAATGCTTTGTTTGGGGATTTGCCAACCAACGGTCAGGATTTTGCTAATTTTCCTTTTGAAATTGTTCCGGAACCTATTAATCCCGGAGATGCTGCGGAAGTATTGGTTCGCATAGAAAAAGAAGATTAATTCTTGAATATTACATTACAAGATTACAAGCTGGACGATCTTGATATTTTTAATGATCAAGGTGTCCGGCTTGCTTCACCGCTTGAGCACATAGAAATAAAACAGTTATCATGCGCAGACTGGTTTTTTAAATACATCCCTTTTTTACAGCGATGTGTAAACCATCTGAATGCGGTAATTAAGTACACGGATTTTTTTGCAGAGCATACTCCGGAAAACATAAAAGAGTTTAAAAAGATTTTAGCGTTTGCAATGACAAATATTAATTTTATTCGTGATTGCATACGCTTTTTTATTTCTGCGGGAATATTGAAAGGAAGTATAGATAAATGCATGAGAGAATTGCCGATTGACGGCATAGTGAAAATATTTATTTACACTTATCTTTTTAATACGGATGGTCTAAAAAAAAAACTATTTTTCCTCGCACAAGAAGTCGGTATAAAAAAGAACATGACCTTGGAGACTTCATCAACGAATGCCAGCGTAACGGCTGGATCGGGGATAGTGGCGGCAATAAAAGCAAAAAGAAGTCTCTTGTCGAGAAGATAAAATATTCTTATTTACAAATAAATACCTTGCTTTATAGGCAGGCAGAAACAGAGTATATCGCGGCAAAAAATAGCGAAAAGCATTCAGGCGCCCATAACAAGTATCGAGAAAGGTTTGGGAAATAAAATGGCAGAAAAACAGTACACTATAAAATTTGTCGGAGATACCGCACAGTATAACACAGCACAAAAACAAGTTGCTGCTTCAATTAATGAACTTCAAAAACTTGAAAAGCAATTAAAAGAAACCCGCGATAAATCCAGCAATCCGGATATTATAAAAAAATATAATAAAGAAATCGCAAATGTTCAAAAAGAAATGTCGAAAATTCAGGGAAGTAGCAAAAGTTTTTTTGACGGCTTAAAACAGAATTGGCTTGCAGTAACCGCAGCAGCAGCCGGGTTTGGCGTAGCAGTTAAAAAGGCTTTTGATGCAGCTAAAGGAGCAGCACAAAAAGAACAACTTTTAACCGCAACACGTGAACAGTTTGGTGTTGACGCCGATGCCATGATTAAAAAACTGAAAGAAGTTTCCGGCGGCACGATAACAAGCACAGACCTTATTAAGTCTGCCAATAAAGCCATGGCCCTGGGTGTTACTACTGACATAGGGCAAATGGCTAAACTGCTTGAAGTAGCGCGTATACGGGCGCGTTCCATGGGTATAGATACATCGGAGGCATTTGATAACCTGGCTACCGGTTTAGGCCGTGTATCGCCTTTAATACTTGATAATCTCGGAATTAAGATACCCGCTGGTTTTGATAAAATGACCGAGGGCATGACCGAGGCCGAAAAAAAACAGGCTTTATTAAATATCGTTTTAGCAGACGGTGCGAAATTATTAGCACAAACAGGAAAACTTACTAATACAACGGCAGAAGATTTTCAGGCTTTTGAAACAAGCCTTGTAGAGCTTGGAACCGCGTTTGGGGAATTTGCCGTCAAATATGTTGCGCCAGCCGTTAAAGAATTAACAAAGTTTTTAGATAGCATAACCAATTTTGAAAAAATACAGACCGATAAAAGAGTAGCTCAATTAAATACACAGATTGCAAAAACAACCGAAGAATACAATAAGGTAAATGAAGCGATAGAGCGTACAACTTTAGCACAAAAAATAAATAATAAGCTGAATTTAGAAGGCGAAATCGAAAAAGCTGATTATACCGCTAATGGAATAAAACATCAAAAAGATTTAGCGATATTATTATCTAAAGAAAAACAGTTACGCGAAAAACTTTTAAAATTATCAAGTGAGGCATTTGAAATATCCGGTAAACTGGAAAAATCTACTGATAAAAAGACAGCGGCAATAGCAAAAAACTTACAGGCAGAAAAAACAGCAGCTGAACAGGAAATAAAAGACCTTGCATATATAGAGGCTATTAAAAAAGTTAATGCGGAAATGGATGCTAAACGCGCACAAAAAGCCGCAGAAGTCGCCGCACAACAGCAAGCAATAATTGCAAATATTTCTGCCAGTATATCAAGCGCAACCAGCATTATGATGGCCGCCTTTTCGCCGCTAATGGATGATCGATTAAAAGAGGGCATTAATACTATTGTAACCGGCTTACAGGGAGTAGGCGCCGGGATTCTTGGGGTGTATAAGCAAAACTATGCGGAGGCCGTTGCCGGATTTACTACTGCGATGGTTAGCGGAATAGAAGGTATACAAAATTTGGTACTCGCATACCGCGAAGCTAAACAAGAAGGTGGAGATTTTATAAATCGGATGAAACGATACCGGGAAGAAATGGAAGAGCAGACTAAAATAGATGTTGCCGAAAGCATGAAAATCCAGCGTATAGAACTCGAAAAATTATCAGTTGAACGTGAACTTGCAACAGAAGCCTTAAATAAGCAAAGTACAGAAATGCAAAAGGCTTATAGTGCAGAAGAAAAAGCCGCAACGAAAAGATATGAGGCTGAAATACAGGCCATTGACGATCTATATAAAGCAAAACTTGAGGCAGTCGATACAAGTAATATGGCCGCAGAAGCACTTGAAAAAATGGAAGAAAAGGACGCGGCAAGAAAATATAAAAGACTTTCAAAACGTGAACAAGAAAAAATAGATTTACAGGCGGCTGCTGCGAAACGAGAAGAAGAAATCCAGGTTGAAAAAGATCGTATACTTGCAGAAAAAGAAGCTGCCAAAGATGCGGCGGAAGTTGAAAGAAATAAAGCAAAAGAATTAAGACAGGCAGAACATGATGCAGCCATGGAAGCCTTGCAGTTAAAAATGGCTGAATCGCAAAAAGCATTTCGTAAAGCCGAATATGAACTTAATCAAAAACTTGCACTTATAAATATCCGGCGGGAAGAAAATGAGGCTGTCTCTGCGGTTTTGAAAAAAATGCCAGCCGATACAAAAGAGGAAAAAAAGAAAAGACAAGCCGCCGTTGACGAAACACGAAATCTTTTTTATAATCTACGCGCACAAATAAACGAGCCTTTCCCATTTGCTACAGGCGGGTTCGTACCGGGAACAGGTGATACCGATAGTGTGTCTGCCGTTTTAACCCCTGGGGAATATGTCATACCTAAAGCGGCCGCAATTAAATACGCGCCGATACTTGATGATATAAGATCTATGCGATACAGTACAAATAATATTAATAATAATCACGGAATGACTTTTAATATTGGGAGCGTAACAACGCAGGCAAAAGACGGCAAACAACTGATAAATGAACTTTTGAAATACAGTAAAAATCTTGGAAGTGTGCCGTTCGCGAGGTAAAACATGGCTGATAAATTAACGATATTGCATAATAAAACTATTGATTATCAGAACGATGCATTAAATATTGTAGGAGCTACCACGGATATAACTATTCGCACGCTTGAAACCGTTGCCGGGGATATTGCCTATGTCAGAAAGTTTGGAACGCCTTATTTAATAAAAGAAGTTACCGATATTGAAGATCCTATTGATAGTAACATGACTTTTGAAGTCTATGCGCTTGACGGAACTTTACTTGGAAGTCGTGTCGGCGGAGGAGCTTTTTCCGCAGGATCGGTATTAGAAACAGCACAAGCAAGTTATTTAAAAATTATTGCAAGCGGCGGCGCGGTAACTGTATTAACCGGAATAACTATTACCACAGACATTGATGCCGGCGGACTTGAATTTGCATGCGTTGGAAATAGTATAACCGATGGGGATAATTTAATTGTATATTTGAGTGATACCGGATCGACATATTACGAAGAAAGTTTGATTTATGGTGGGGCCCGGCATACACCGGCATTAAATAATACGCGTAAGCCATATATGAGTCTAAGCACTGCATATAGCGCAGTAGGCGCAACAGATGGAGTAATAATTTTAGACAGCGAAAAATATGGATCAATAGTGCCGACAACCGCCGGTGTACCTATTATGGCCGCGCTGGGACAAACACCCGAATTAATTTATACCGTAGGCGCAGAAAATAGTAAATACAGGGATAATTTATTTTATACTACTGGAAATTGTGTTTTTTTTAATGAAAATGGAAATGATTCTACTGGTGACGGTTCGTGGCATAAACCGTATGCAACACCGGCAGTATCAATAGCGGCGGCAAGAATATCTGTTTATGGCGGGAAAAATTGTGGCGGAGATGGAATATTTAATACTGCAAAAATAACAATCCCGGATGTTAACCCTGCAAAACAATTAATTGCCGATTATGGATATGCCCCGACATTACGCAATGCAGGCAATAATACTATTTTAGAAGTGAGTAGCGAATGGGGGACTTCTATACAAGGTATAAAATTTCAGAAACAAGGAGCCTACACAATAAATGCAATTGAAGTCAAAAATTATGCAGTAAGTACCGCTTCCACATTACGTGTTAATCTATGTGATTTTACTGATCTTAATTACGCCATATATTCGACAGAAAATATAGCTAATAATTTTTATAATAATATTTTTACTAATTGCGCTGCTGCTTTTTATGGAGTAGCCAGTTATGCAAACGGAGCTTCCGGAAATAGATTATGGATTCAGGGTAATATTATACATGATTGCACAAATGGTATAGTATTAACCCAAACGGCAAATAATTCTTTTACGATATACAATAATTTAATTTATGATATTACAGAAAAGGGAATTTCTTATGTTGCGGCTTCAGGTGATTGGAGGGCAGAAGCATACATAAATAATAATACTATTTATAATTGCGCCCATGGAATTTATTTCACAGGTGCAGGAACGAAAAGCGGTACAATAAAAAATAATATTGTTTTTGGTTGTGTTACATACGATTTATTTTTAACCGGTGCAGCTTGTACAGTTACATATACAAATTATGGAACAAATAGTGGATTTACCATAGGCGCAGGGGTAAGCACTGCTGATCCGGAATTTAATGATTTAGCAAATAATTTATATGGATTAAGCCCGAAATCCCCTGGATATAGAACCGGAGATAATGTTTACAATATGGGATATAATTTCCCAATTATTGACATAACGGCAAATGACATAATAATAAGCGGCTTAAAATTAAATGGTCAAGATTTTGCAACGGCTGGAATATTAATTGTAAATACCTATACTGGCGGGGCAGGAAAGTGGATTACTGCATATAATATTTCCGGTTCGGGGATTGACATCTGGGATGATAATGTCAACCCAGATTTTGAGATGGTTGATTGCATAGCACATGATTGCGGAAATGGGGCGGCTTTTAAATATACCGGCAGCACAATACATAGAAATATATTTTACGATAATTTAATTGGATTATATGCTGGTAATGCTGCAAACGATATTCAGCATAATGTTTTTTATCAAAATTATTATGGATGTTATTTTGGAAGTGATTTTGTAGGAACGTGTAAAAATAATATATTTTTTGAAAACTTAACGTATGATGCCTATGCGGTAAGTGCATATTTGACTTTAAAATATAACAGAATAACAAATGTCAATACAAATATTATAATATCGTCAAGTACAAATGTTACATCTAACCCACTTTTTATTAATCCAGCAGAATATAATTTTAATATTTTTACCATTGAAGCTGGATATAAATTTGAATGTCCTTGTAAAGACAAGGCAGATGATGGATATGATTTAGGGGCATATTTAATAACGCGCGGAATAATTAATTATTATTTTTCAAAGTTTGAAGCAGATATTCATCCGGATATTTTTTCTGAAAGTGTCGAAGCAAAAGGGCACGTCCAGCTTGAAGATATTACCGGCGGCCTGAATAATTATGCAAAAGCGCACAAAAGAGTATTTAATATCGGCTGGTCTGCTGACATGTTTATGTTGGAAGCACAACGCAAGGAACTTGAATATATCGTATCACAAATACCGACAGCAGAAAATAATTTGCCTCTTAATAATGACAATCATAAACTATTATTTTTGCCGGATAGTCATATTGTAGAAAGTAGCGGGGTAGTATCGACAACAGCAAAAACCTTGACAGACAGCACGGCAACATATAAGCCGAACGAACTGAAAGGATTCTGGGCTGATATATGCCGGTATCATAGTGATACATACGGTACGGCTGATCAATATCTTTCGGTAATAAGCATAACTGGAGCCGCATTTACCATAAATCAATTGGAAGGATATTTTCTAAAATACGGCGGCAGTTATTATTATATCAAAAGTAATACCGGTGTTACAATAACTGTTTCCGATCCCAATGAGGAATTACCGGCCAGCTTGACCGAATGGCAGATAGTCAAATTCTTTCGTATAGTACGTAATACTAATACGGTTTTATATTTAAGCGACGATGCAGCTGAACTGCTTGACGGCACTTACAAATATATCGTAGATTTTATTGAAGTAAAAATACAGGATCCGGCATTTGCTTATAGTCAAGTTTTACCGTTTGATTATGAACGCGAATATGATAAAACCGGATATACTTTGACGGTCGAGGAAAGTTAATGCGCGTTCTACTTTATGATGATACTCTTGATATTTATGACCTGGGCTACGTTGTCGATATTGAAGATATTGAAGAGCAAAAAAGTTTTCAGCGCGATAAATTAATAGTTGACGAATACGAATTAAATGTAAAAAATACAGATAATTTTTTTTCTATTGACAATACTAATTCAGCATTTTACGGACAGGCTTGGTTATTTTCTACTTTAAGAATATATGATGATAACAACGTAAAAATATGGGATGGAATTATCACGGATATTGAAAGAAACCATGACGACAAGACAGCAGTTATCCGCAGTAAAACCAGCCTTGCAAAATATCAGAATGCAATAGTAGCGTACGAAAGCGCAGACTGGGAGACACCGGCGCACGCTTTTGAAAATATCTGTATTGCAGTAGGTTTTACCGATTATGATACTGTAACTTTGACAGCAAGTAAAAACGCTTTCACAGCGGCAAACTGTTTTATTAAATGTGATATTTACGAAGAAGACGGTAGTAACTTTCAAAATATTCTTGAAAAGCTTGCAGAATATTCTGCCTCTGATTGTTATATGCATGCCGGAAAAATATATTTTCAGCACTGGCAGGAATATAATAATCAGGCGTTTATATCTATACCGGAAAAAAATATTTCATCTTTACAAGTAAGCACAAACAGTGAAGAAATTATTAACCAGTGTTACATGGGATATTATGACGATGCCGGTGTACCGTTTGAGGATGGGGCTTCGGGTTTGGGATATAAAAGCCGTTTAAGATTCGGCATACAGCAAATGCCGGAACTTTCTACGTCCGGCGGCGAACAGCAAATGCAAATAAAAGATTTGACCAGCGCAACGTATATTTTTAATAGCTATGTCAAAATGACCACTAAAAACTATTCTGGTTCCCCGCGCCCGCGCACCAAAATTAATATGACAATTAATGCGGATATTGGAGAATACATAGACTTAAAAAGTTATTTAAAAATAAATTATTCCGGTGAAAGTTGGGCTGAAAAAGTTTTTGAAATATACGAGTTTACTATCAATAAAAACGAAAACACAATATCATTAATTTGTTTTGAGGTATAAAAATGCAGGGATATGACAAGGGAACTATTAAGCACATGTTGAATGTGCTATGGAATAGATCAGGAAATCAAATTATATGGTATGCCGAAGATTTAGAGCTTGAATATAAAACATCTATAGCAGCAACTACTACGGTTACTTTTACTGAAATCCCGACAACTTGTAAAATTATATTTTGTAGTATACATATATATAATGGTACCGGAAGCTCTGCGTATATGGGGATTAAAAGACGTTCGTCGTCTACAAATAAATTTTATTATTCTCTCTATACTGCCGGAGCTACGACAGCCTATAAATTTGGAGCAATGATTATTCCTACGTATCAAAATCAAATATATATAGACGATATAGGTGGTACGGTTGATCAATTTAAAATTTTAGGATATTCATTATGAATGCTGTTAATTTAAGAAAATCGTTAGATGTATATTTAAATCGTGACAGCTCAAAAGAAATATTACTTGCAGCTACAAAAGATAACTCATATATTGACAAATGGAGCGCGCCCGAAAAACAGCCGGACATTGAAACTTTGACAGTATTATTTTACGTGCATGAAATAGAATTTGAAAAAGAAAAAAAGATACAAGAAATAAAAATGATTGCTGCCGAAAAAATAAATAGCAATTATCCTCTATGGAAACAAGCAAATATGCTCCGTGAAGGCGGAGACTTTTCGGAAATTGACAACATCCGGGAAAAAAGCAATATCATGGAAAAGGAACTTGACAGTTTAAAAACTGCACAGGAAATAAAAGACTATAAGGTTATATTATGAATGAAGAATTAATTATTCAAATGTTAAATAAAATCGAGTCGACACTCGAGGAAATGCGCGGACTTATACGTCGAATAGAAGATCAGAATATTAGTAATCGATCTGAATTATCGGCTCAATCAGAGAGGATAAAAAGTTTGCAACAGGAATTAACTGAACATAAAAGCGATGAGAAAGATTATGGCAAAAACACAGATCGTAGAATAACCAAACTTGAAACGGACTGGAAACCGCTATTTTTAGCCGTAGTCGTACAGCTTGTATTGACACTTTCTGCGGCCGCCGGAATAATAATAAAAACGTTGTATAAGTAGCTTGCAATAAATAAAAAAGTTTATTATAATAATATTGCTTGCCCATGGATTTGATTACCATAGGCAAGCCCCCATTACCAATGGAAGTGGTAATAAAACTAAAAAAGGTGGTAGTCATGAAATTATTACAAGACGGACAAGGGAATACAAGCCATAAACGCGTTATCAATATTTTGGCCTGTACGTGCGCTGTAATATTAACGCTTGGACTTCCTGCATGGGCTATTTTTCGTGGACAACCAGATATCGGATCGAATATGGCAATTTTAATAGGCAGCCTATGGACTATTGCAGCAGGGGGAGCGGTGCTGTCTAATCTGGTAGAAAAATGAAAATAGAATATTTAATTCCTATTATTTTTATAATGCTTTTTATTTTTACTTTTGCTATTTATTTAATGAGGGTAAAAAAATGACAATATTTATATTCATACTTTTTTTAGTTATTATCATTGAAGGCTTTATTATTTATATGCTGACGCGTAAACCAAAAATGCAATATGTACCTACTCGTGATATTGCCTTTAAAAACCTTGCCGAAAAGGAAAAAGAAAATGAAAAAACAGTTGAACATATTGAAAAACTGGAAAAACTTAATGGTAAAAATATTTCTAACGATATTATTAATAACTTGCTTTCAAATATTAAATTGTGAACCGCTATTTTTAGACGGTGAAAATGCAGATAAAGCCAAAAAAATAATACTGTTATATCCTGCTTTAAAAAGCAATATATCTATTCAGCAGGAAATAATATCAGAACAAAATAAAATAATAAGTGCATATTCAAATGAACTAAATACTATGTTTGATGAGACAGAATTTCTTAAAAAACAAATTCCATCTGAAAAAAAAAAGCGTTTTACGCGCGGATACGTTATAGCGTCTACCGGATATACTGTGATAGATATTATTCTTACCGTCTTAATCATACGCTATGGAGGTTACAAATGGAGGCGTTAGAAAAAGCAAGTGAACTTATAAAAAAACATGAGGGCTTTTCTAATACGGTATATAAATGCCCGGCTGGATACTGGACTATCGGATTCGGAAGACTTTGTGATCCGCAGTTTAAAATCAGCGGACTAACACGCGCAGAGGGAGAATATTTACTTGCAAATGATTTGACAAAAACAGACAAAGAACTAAATAAAAATTTTCCGTGGTATGAATATCTTGACGTTAACCGGAAAGCAGCACTTATTGATCTTGCTTATAATATCGGAATAACACGCCTGCTTGATTTTAAAAAAACTTTAACTTTTCTTGCTGAAAAAAAATACACTGAAGCCGCCGCCGAATTGCTTGACAGTAAGTACGCAGTAGATGTCAAAGGCCGGGCGGAAACTATCAGTAATATTATCAAAACCGGAAATTTATAGTTAATTTTGATAACTAAAATTAACTATTTTTAACTACCTCAAAAACAAGCCTGTTTTAAGCATATCCCTTTAAAATGGTATAAAAGTACCAAAACACAAAAAAAACTCAATCTGGGGCAAATACGCACGTTCTAAGGGCATTTTATCGGCAATATCCCGCTTTGTCTCACTTTTTATGATATTTTTTCTTTTTTTAATAAAATTTTATTGAAAATGCTTGACTTTTATAAAAAAATGTATTATAATATTAACATCAGCCAGTAAATGACTGATATGACTTGGAGGTCAAATGATAAACTTAAAAGAAAAAGCACAGAACGAAATTGAAAGCCTGCGCGAAAACGGCTTTGACGATGCACAGATCAAAGACTTTTTGTGTGATGGCGAAGCACTTAAAAAAGAAGGTTACACAGATCAAGAGCTTGTCGAAGAAATGTACAAAATTGTAACATCGACAACGGTAAAAGAAAAGCTGAATATTATAAAAAACTGGTTGGCCGACAAACAAGAAGGCATTAACTGTAATTGCATGTATCAGATTGGAAGAAAATACATAACAACCGTGCAAATGTGGGAAAATGGCAAAACTTTTAAAAGTACTATTGCCGATTTTTACCAAAAACATTTTTGCTTAAATTAAGGAGATATAACATGATAAACGAAAATGATATCTTTAATATTTTAATTGCCTTGGAACGCACAAACCAAGGTAACATCGGTGCACTTGTAACCATAGCGCACATTAAAGACCTGGTAAAAAAACTTATTAACAGCAGGCTTGATCTAATGGCACAGGAGGCTGACAATGGATAATAAAACATTATTAAATATTATTAATAATAAAAATATTTTTTATTGTGAATGTGGAAGCTTTGGTTATGAAGATAGACCAGTTTGTTTTTGTGATATGAATAAAATAAATTGGAAATTATTAAAAAAAATAAGTGAATTAAGAAATAAATATGGAGCACAAAATGGGAAATGACATACCACAAAAAGGATTTTATTTTGACACCCGAGATGATAGGCATAAATATTATCTTGACGGCAAACTGCTGGCCGGAGTTACTACAATTTTAAAAACAATATCTCCGGTATCTTTTGACGATGAAGGTAATGTTGTTAGCAAAACCGATAAGCTTACAGCATGGGCAGTCAATTTGGTTGCTGAAGCCTGCGACCAGAATGCAGAAAAAATAGCAATTGCAAAAGGCAAAGAAAGACAGAATATTATTGCCGAGTGTAAACGAGCATATAAACAGACCAGAGACAAAGCCGCCGGACATGGCACGGACATTCACGCGGCTATTGAAGCCTATCTTAAATACTATACTATACCGACAGATGAACAAGCCATTAAAGCTGTTTGGTATGTCAAACAGCACATTAAAAATAGCAAAGTGTTGTACATAGAGAAACAGCTTTACAGCCGAAGACTAAAAATTGCCGGGACCTGCGATCTTGTTTTTAAGAATGCTAACGGCGAAATTGTTCTGGCAGACTTTAAAACGTCAAGCAGGTTTTATCCTGAAATGTTTTGGCAAATTGCAGGTTATAGCCTAATGCTTCGAGAAATGCAGAAAGAATCCGGAAAGAAACCTTACGCTTTTAGCAGATATGAAATTATTCACCTGCCGAAAACAGGCGACTACAATATTTTTGAAACGCCGGCCGATCTGAAATATGAAAAAGCTTTTCGTGCGGCACTTGATATTTATCGGATAAGTTTAGGACAGGAGTAAAAAATGAAACCTACAAAAGAAAAAATGATTGAATTTTTAAAAAGCAATAAAAAAAATAAAATAAAAATATGGAATCGTTGGCGAAGAATGAATTATTATAAAATAGATATGTCATGGGCAAATATGTCAGGGGCAGATATGTCATGGGCAAATATGTCAAGGGCAAATATGTCAAGGGCAAATATGTCAAGGGCAAATATGTCAAGGGCAAATATGTCAAGGGCAAATATGTTATGGGCAAATATGTCATGGGCAAATATGTCAAGGGTAAATATGTCAGGGGCAAATATGTCATGGGCAAATATGTCAAGGGCAAATATGTCATGGGCAAATATGTCAAGGGCAAATATGTCAGGGGCAAATATGTCATGGGCAAATATGTCAAGGGCAAATATGTCAGGGGCAAATATGTCAAGGGCAAATATTGATTTTACCAATATTTTTTCTTGCAAGTGGTTATCAGCAAAATTTGACAAAGTCCATATTATACAAATGCTTTATCATGCAGCTATGCCATGTCAAAATAATAAACTTGATTTAGATCAAGATATTATTGATTTATTTAATAGCGATTCATTTAAAAAAATTGTTAATCGATTTCACAGAGTAGACGAATGCGGGAAATTTACAGGAGTAAAAAATGACTAAAGAAAAAAAGTATGACTATTCTGCCATAAATGTAAAAAAAGAAACTGCAAAAAAGTTTCGCCAGCTTGAAGAAAAAACTGGATTACGCCGAGAAAAACTTATACTGGCTATGATCGATCTTTTTGAGCAAAGACAAAGGGGCGATATATGAGCTGCCCGGCTTATGACCAAAAAATGAATGTCGGTTGTATAGGCTGCGGACAATGCGATCTTGACAAAAAAGAATGTTCGGAATATGAACCGGAATATGAAAAAGACAATTACGATGATGATGAGCTCGAAGAACTGATTAATATTCATTCTAAATACTAAAAGGATTTCAAAATGAAAATAGCAATTAAAACTGGAACGCAGGAAGTAACGCCTGTTGAAGAATTTACCTACAAAGGCATAGAATGCTTCATGCATAAAGATGGTAATTATATTGTGTCTGAAAAGATAACCGGCAAAGGTATTTTTAATGCACAAAGGAAAAAGCAAGCTAAAGACGGCGCAAAACTTTTGATAGATAAAAACCTTGACAGTATTAAGTTTTGTACAGGCGCACACTTGTTTAAAGGTACGGCATTAAACACATGATACAAAAAGTCGGTAAGTAAAGACATACTGCCGACATATTGAACTTGCAAAACCTTAAAAAATAGGAGTGAAAGATGGATAATATATTAAATATTTTTTCTGTTTTATGTATTTGCCCGATGGGTATAATGCTTATTGCTATAGTAGTAAATATAAAAAGATTTTATGAATTAGATATTACCACAATGATAAAAATAACAACATTAATTTGCTTTATTATTTGGGTATTAGGTTGGATTGTGCATATAATTTTTTATATAATAAAATAAATTTTAAAGAATTTGTAACGCTTGCAAAACTTTAAAAAATAGATTATAATACCTTACCGCTTTAACACGGCGGCGGAGACAAACTATGACAAAATCAATCCTGTTTTTTAGAGTATGCCGGAGGCCTTGCAGTCTGTCGGTTTGTCTTACTGCACGGCGTGTTAATCCGGCATACTCTAAAACAAAGGAGTTTTAAAAATGAATCACAACTTTAATATTCAGATCGCGAAAGATTATGGATTGATAGAGGCTATATTACTGGAAAACATAGCTTTTTGGATGCACTATAATATTGCAAATGAGAAAAATAAAATAGCAGATAAATATTGGATTTTTAATAGTGTTTCAGCATGGAAACAGCTTTTCCCTTATTTGACAGCAAGCAAAATACGGTATGCACTGCAAAGACTGGTTAAAAAAAACGTGCTATTGACTGGCGTATACAACAAAGCAGGATATGACAAAACAAAGTGGTACACAATCAATCCGGAGATATTTTTTAACAGATTTTTAGAAATTGACAAGGTAACCGATAAAAAAGGTAATATCTTGCATGAACATAAAGCCTTTGTTAAAATAACAAATGGATGTGATAAAATAACAAACGGATTGGTTAAAATAACAAATGGATGTGATGAAAATAACAAACCTATACCTATTATAAACACTGATGTAAACACTAATATAAACACTATACCCGAAGCGGGTGAAACTGCGTTTTCTGAAGAAATCGCTGAACAGCTACTCCCTAAAGAAACCTTAACTAATAAGCAAGATAAACTTATTAAAACAAAGAAAGTCATTAAAGAAAGTAACGAACCTGCCGCGCCGGTTAAAATTTTAAATGATATGTTTGCTGGGCTATTAGAAGCGAACCTGCCGGGCGCACAATACAGTTTTAAAATTGGCGGCGGTATATTTCAGCGGCTTTTAAAAACAAATAGCCTTGAAAAATTACAGGATATTATTAAGGCATATTTTAATGATAAGGAAAGCCGAACTGAATACGGTTCAAGTATTCAAGGGTTTTCAGCTTCATTTAATATTTATTTGCAAAAAAATGTTTCAAAACAAAATACAAAAACAAGCGGTGAATTATATAATTTATATCAAACAGCAACTATACTTGAAAAAGAAACACGTCCGCAGGAAGTATGGGAAGCAGAATATTTAAAAAAAAATAACGCGGTGAAAATATGACAACACAAAAAAAATATCTTAAAATATTAATTGTCGATAATTACTGGAAAATAACTGAAAGCGTAAACCAGTGTTGGATAACGGACTGGTTAATCCGCGATCTTTACAAGCATACAGTAGGCTGTAAAATGTCAGGCGATTTGACGATAGAAAATCTGCGCACATATTTACATCAGCACGAACAAAAAAACCTTGCTAAACTTTTAAACTTATTAAGGCAGATTGAAACCGAAGAATATATTTACACGTTTGAAGAGGTGATACAAGACCTTGAACGCGAATACATTGACGGCTTAATGCGTAAACTAAAAATGCATGCTATAAGCAAGGATGCAACTACTGAAAGCATAGCAAACATGACAAAAGAAATTGTTATGTTAATGGCCCAAAATACTAAACAGCAATTTGTAACTGACCTCGAAGATAGTATTGATGACTTCCGCGAAAAAGTGAGGGCTGGGATTAAAGATGACTTTTCTGACAGCATAATAAAACCTACTGGAATATATAGTCGAATATTTGCAGGAAGTATTTATCCATTTGTATATGTGATAATGACCAGGCCGCGCGGCGGGAAGACAGCCCTTGCAATGAACATTATAAAACATTTAACGAGCCTACAAAAGAAAAGCGTATTTTTTGCATTGAGTGATGATGTAGTTCAAACCGTCCGGGCAAAATATCTTGGAGCCTGTAGCGGAATACCAATTAATAATCTCGTAAATTACGATCTGAACGATACACAAAAAGAAGTACTGGGAAAATATGTTATGCCTGGGAAACCGCGCATGATAAAAGTAATTGACAAGCCGGGACTTTCTGGCGATAAAATAATTCAGATAATTGAAAATCTGTTTATTGACGGAAAGTATGAAGCAATATTTATTGACTATATACAGCGCATAGGCAGGAACGTAAAGCAAAGCCGCAAAGAAGATATTGATCAGTTTATGAGTGCGCTTGTAACTATATCAAAAAAATATGGTATAGCAATATTTGTATTATCTCAGGTGTCAAGACTTTCAGAAGAAAAAACTGGCGCGGTAAAATTGCAGTTGAACGATGCTAAAGAAACAGGCAATATTGACGAGGATGCACGCGCTTGTTTGGTTATAGATTATCAGGATTATAAAGATAGCGCACGAACGTTGAAATGGGTTAAAACTACATATTTCCCTTACTCACAAACAGAAGTAAACTTTGACTGGGCGTCCGGAAGACTACATGACGATAACTGAATTAAACGCAGGATATTTAGACATAGCAAAAAAATATTGTCCTGAACATAAAATAAAAGAAATATTAAAAAAATATAGCGGTATAAATATTGCTTATTATTTAAGTTTTTTAATTGACGAATATGATAAAAAACTTTTTGAAAATGATTGCACGATTGAAGAAGCTACGGAAACCGTAAACCGCGCGGCTGAAGCTTATGCGGAAGAAATGGAATTAACCGGGAGGATAAATGCCTGATTATCAAATGTGTTTAAGGCACGTATGCAAAAGTAAAAAAAAATGCTGTCGGTACATGGCAACGCCTTGTAAATGGCAGCCTTACGGTGAACCAGTAAACTTTGACGGCAAGAAGTGCGATTTATTTATTATTCGGACTGGTACGAAAAACGTAACATGACAGAAAAAGAAATACTTAAACTTGTAAGTGAAGCTTTCCGGGCTGGCAGCGCCTACGCAATAGGAAGCCACGAACTTTTTAAGCAGATACACAAAAACGAAAAAGAATACTTGGATGCAGTAAAAAATAAACTACGAAATAAAAATAGGTGAAGATAAATGAAAAAAGCATACACTAAAAATGATGTATTTAAATTGCTGGAATCCGGCAATAAAACTTTTAAACCTGAATTATATCAGACTATTATCAGCAGCGAAGAATATAAAAACTATGAAATTGAAAGTTTAAAAAAAAGCGAAAAAGAATTTGAAAAGGTATTTTATGCGGTATAAAAAACAATTTGAAAAAGAAGTCAAAACTTATATTGACGTAAATGGCATAAAAATAAAAATGGACGGCGGGGCTATTACGCAAATGTATATAGACTGGCTTGAAAAAAAACTTGAAGAAAAAAAAGATAAACAAATATTTTTAGATTGACTTTGAACGAAAAATGTATTATAATATATTTACTGTCAAACAAGCAAAAAATATAACGCGCCGCGTACAGCAATGGCTGGCAGGTCTATGCAGTCCGGCGCGACCTTTAAAGGAGTTAAAATGCAAATTATATTAACAGAAAAAAAACCTATTAAATTATGGTTAGAAAAAATTGAAGATGGTGCTTTATTGCAAGCAAAAAATCTTGCTAATTTGCCATTTATTTATAAACACGTTGCTATTATGCCGGACTCACATCAAGGCTATGGAATGCCTATAGGCGGAGTAATAGCGTGTGAAAATGTTGTTATACCAAATGCAGTTGGTGTTGATATTGGTTGTGGAATGTGCGCGGTAGAAACATCTTTAGAGATTGAAGATATTAATAAAGAATTATTAATAAAAATATTAGAAAGAATAAAAAAAGAAATACCAGTGGGATTTTCTCATCACAATGAAAATCAGGAGTGGGAAGGATTTAACAATGTACCTGATATAAAAATAATTCAGCAAGAAATCGATAGTGCAAAAAAACAAATTGGTACTCTGGGGGGCGGTAATCATTTTATTGAAATACAAAAAAGCGTAGCGAGTAAATTATGGATAATGCTTCATTCTGGTTCTCGTAATTTTGGATTAAAAATTGCTAAAGAATATCATGACAAGGCATTGTCTTTATGTTCAAAATGGCATTCTGATATTCCGGATAAAGAATTATCTTTTTTACCAATGGACACGATAGAAGCAAAAGAATATTTTTCCTGTATGAATTTTGCTTTGTCTTTTGCAAAACAAAGCAGATTGAATATGATTGAAAAAATAAAAAATATTTTTATTGAGACTTTTGATACAATAAAATTTAATGACATTATTAATATACATCATAATTATGCTGCGCATGAACATCATTTTAATAAAAATGTTATTGTACACAGAAAAGGCGCAACGCTGGCAAGATTAGGAACTATAGGAATAATACCCGGTTCACAGGGTTCTTGTAGTTATATCATAACCGGAAAAGGGAATATAGAATCTTTTATGTCATGTTCTCATGGGGCAGGCAGGAAAATGGGTAGGAAAGAAGCTATTAAAAAATTAAATCTTGAAGAAGAAATATCAATTTTAAATAAACAAGGAATTATTCATAATATTTCTAAAGCTCAAGACCTTGAAGAAGCAACAAGTGCATATAAAAATATTGATGAGGTAATGATTAATCAAAATGATTTAGTAGATATAAAAGAAAAATTATTTCCTATTGCAGTAATAAAAGCTTGACTTTATGCAAAAAATCGATTATAATATCAGCATGACTTGGAACAATACAAAACATATCGGGCGGCACGGCGTAATAAAGAACCTCCAAGTCTATATTCAATACCTGCCGCCCGACCTATTTTCGGCTTATTGCCATAAGGCATAAGTAATATAAGATACCATTCAAGCAAAAGGAGCAACACATGGCATTTAAAGAAATTAAAGGCGGCGGCGAAAGTATCGATCTAAAAAAGTTTCCGGGCAAACCGCTAACCGGCAAGTATCTCGGCAATCACAAGTTTCAAACAAAAATGGGAGAACAGATTTCCTATGAATTTGAAACTGGGAAAGGTGAAAAAAACATTTATGGGTTTTCTCACTTAAATTATTTAATGAAAAATGTTCAGCCGGGTACAATGTGCAGAATTACTTATATCGGCACCGAAGTAGCCGAAACAAAATTCGGCAAAAAGCCTGTTCACAAGTGTAAAGTTGAAGTTGACGATGAGCCTTCAAAAACAATTGAAAACCTTAAAAAAGAATTTGAAGCTGAAGACAGTGATCCACTGGCTGCTGATCAGTTTTAATGAAACTTACTAAAGAGAAAAAAGCAGGATTGACGCGGTATATAGCAGCGCAGTTCTCACAGACACCAGAACAGGCACGGCAACACGCTAATAAAATAGCCGATTATTTAGAAAACGACACCTGCCGTTCATCTGAACAAAATAAATTTTATTGGGCTTTTCTACGTTTTCTTTCTGATAATACTCCGGACACAATAACGCAGGCTTCGGATGTTGACAGTATACCTCCCCAGGCATGGCACGAAACATTAAAGACAAAGTTTAACGTAACCAGCACGGCGTTTAACGAAATGCCGCAGGATAATTTTAACCAGTATGTACAAAATTGCCTACAATTTGTAGCAACGTATATTTTAAAATGTGAAATCGGCGACATTACCGGTGAAATAAATAATGAAATGGATAATAAAAGTTCGTATAATTAATAGTTGTGCGCAATTTGTAATAATAAGGAGTAGTAAATGCTTAATAACATGTTACCTTTTCCAACTGGAGAAAAATCACCTGAAGAAGTTGAAATTATCAACATCCAAAATAAGTCATTTCGTGCAGGGTATGAACAATTTAAAAAAGAAATAGTACAAACAGCGCACAACAGCGATTATGCGGTGGCGTTGTATAAGATACTCGATGAACTATATTATGACGGCGAAAGAACAGACGAAAAAATATGTAAAGGAGTCAAAGAAATACAACGCCTAAATGCTACGCACTTCGCATAATCGCAAACGTTGTATGACATTACCGCTTGAAAGGAAACAGAAATGATAAAACTAATACACGGAGATAATAAACCATTTTTACTTAATCCCGATAAAATTGACGCTGTCATAACTGACCCTCCGTGGAATATGGGATATTTTGAAAATGATGAAAAAACTTGGCAAGAATACGCAAAGTGGTTAGATAAATATAAAAGTAATTTTGAATTGATATGTGAAACAATTATTATTTTTCAATCATCAAAAGCCATCCCATTTGTAAGTCATTTATTTGATGATTATGAACCATTTGTAAGCATAAAAAACTTCAGTCAAATGACAAAACATAAAATGCCAAATTGTTTTGACATAGTTTTTATGAAGTATAAAAAATATTTATCGAATGGGCGTAATTGGTTTATTGCAAACACGGCTGGTATGAAAAAAGAAAGAGTTGCTCACCCAACACAAAGAACATTAGATGTCATGGAGTATATTATAAAGATGTTTGATTGTGATACAATATTAGACCCATTTATGGGAAGTGGTACTACCGGCGTTGCGTGTGTTAAATTAAATCGTAATTTTATCGGTATAGAGAAGGAAAAAAAATATTATGACATTGCAGTTAAAAGAATTCAAGATGCAGGCGGTAACGTCATACACAGCGATTATACTAAATCCGGAGCGGACATCGTATAATCGCAAACGTTGTACGAAATAGGAGTTTAAAATGGCTAGTAAAAGTAAATGCCAAAAATGCAAGCATAAAACTAATCGTAACTATTTACGTTATAAAGAACGAATTTGTGACTTAACAAAAAACTGCATAGAGTTATCTATGTTTAAAGGGATAACTCCAAATGATTGCCCTCTTATAAAAACTCCTACATCACACAACAGCGACTACACGCCATTGAAACGGCGCATAGCGACGAACGTTGTATGACATTACCGCCTGAAAGGAAACTGCAATGATAAAACTTTATAATGCTGATTGTTTAGAAGCGATGAAAACATTTGATAACGAAAAATGCTTGGTAGTTAGTGATCCACCGTTTAATATCGGGTATCACTATACTGGATATAACGATAACTTACCAGATGATGAATATTACGATTTATTAAAATCTGTTTTCGATAATTACCGCCATGTTATTATTCATTATCCGGAAGAAATATACAAACACGCTTTTAATATCGGACATTTTCCCGATAAAGTAATATCTTGGGTGTATAATTCAAATACAGCAAAACAACATCGAGACATTGCATTTTTCGGAATTAAACCAGATATGAGAAAAGGTAAACAAGAATACAAAAATCCTAAAGATAAAAGAATAATGAAACGTATTGCGGAAGGAAAATCAGCACGATTATACGACTGGTGGGAAATCAATCAGGTGAAAAATGTAAGTAAGGATAAAACAGATCATCCTTGTCAAATGCCATTGCAGGTCATGAATAATATTATACAAATATTACCAGAAGAATATATTATTATTGATCCATTCATGGGGAGTGGAACAACGGGAATTGCTTGTGTAAAAAATAATCGGCATTTTATCGGTATAGAGAAGGAAAAAAAATATTATGACATTGCAGTTAAAAGAATTCAAGATGCAGGCGGTAACGTCATACACAGCGATTATAACGCCATTAAAACGGTGTATAATCGCGAACGTTGTACGACATTTTCGATTGAAAGGAGCAGACATGGAAAATAAAGAATGCGATATATGCCAACATTTATGTGAATTTTATACTACTTTGAGTGATGGACAAATTGTAAAAAAATAAGAGAGTAAAAATATGTTATATAAATGTGATAAATGCGGGCTCTCATTAAGAGATTGTCCTTGTAGCGAAACACCAAGAGAACGAAGCCAAAAAAGTATTTTTAGAAGAGAAGATATTATTCAAGTTGAGTATGAAGAAACAATAAGACAAATATTTGAATGTTGGCATGGAAAAATAGGATTAAATCAAATGTCTGCTTATGATATTGTAGAATCAATCGAAAACGTCGTACAACAGCGATTACCCGGCTTTGATGCTTACGCATCTACGCCCAAATGACCTGTGGTCACTTCGGGTACTCGCAAACATTGTGCGAAATGGGAGTCGGAGAACTGAATGAAATGTCAGGGAAGTGTAATGTCGGTAAGCCTTACATACAAGGCAATTCCATGCCACTGAGTTTGCATACTCAGACGACTCCCACTTCACACAACAGCGATTATACGCCATTAAAAAGGGAAAACAATGACAGCAGAAATTGACAAAATAGACAGTGAAATAAAAGAATGTTTTGCAGAAATAAACGCGCACAATATTTTCTTAAAAAAACAGGCTGCACTTATGAACACGCTTGAGCAGGAAAAAAACCAATTACATGAAGCTATTATAAAACTGTATAAACAGAAATGTAAATTGCTTGAAGAAAAGAAATGATTAGTCTTTGCCATGAAATAGCAGATCAGTATAACCTGCCGTGTATCCGGTGTGGGGTAAGATACCAGCAGATACATCACTATCCTAAAAGACAAAAACATATACCGGAAGTTTTATATATATCTGCTTTTCCGGTGTGCGCTGAACATCATACGGAAATACACACTTTTAAAATGTTGACACACGAAGAAATAAAAAAATATTTTCGAGAACACCTTGAAATGTGCCTTGAAATAGTGTATAATAATATTAACAGACTTGCAAAATGCTAAAACAACTAAACAAAAAACGTTCCTGGGAACAGCGCATGAGAGAACAACACAGATGCGTAACTTGCGGGAAGGCTGCAAAATATTTGCGCTGCGAAAGTTGTTTAGAAAAACTTAGAATATATCATAGAAAATTAAGGCAAAAAAGGCAGGAAGCTGGAAACTGTATTTTATGCGGTAAAAAAGTCGAAGCAGGTTTTAAATATTGTAATCGCAATGAATGCATACCGGCAAGGAAATTAAGACAATGAACATAATACAAAAACAAATACCAGAAAACGCAGAAATATTATTGCACGGAGATACGCACATAGGCAATATTATGGTCTATTATAATGGTCTTGACAAGCTTATTAAATATGTAAAAAATACCGGTGCATACGTTATACACATGGGAGATTGGATTGAATCAATAATTAGTGATGATAAAAGATTTCAATATGAAACACATAAAGACCCTATACCTTTACGGCAGGTTGCTGAAACTGTAAAAATTTATCAGCCTATTGCAGATAAAATACTTGTCGGGCTCGAAGGCAATCACGAATGGAAGCTTGAGCGCTTCGGCAATTTAGCAGAAGAAATTTGCAGGCGATTAAATATACCATTCGGAGCAAGCACAGCAAAACTGCATTTATATAATAAAAAAAGTTTAATGCTTAAAATGTTTTTAACACATGGGTATCGTGGATTACTACAAAGTAACGCTAAAGATTTTTTACAGCAGCAGGCAAATATCAAGGCTAACTTAAAAAGAAAGCTTGTACATAAAGCCGGAGACTGCCTTGTCATGGCTTGCGGGCATTATCATCACACGCTAGTTGTACCGCCTGCAGAACGTCTTATTTTATCTGATAACGGAAAAGAAATAAAACAGAAATATTTGAAAGCTGGTAATGGAGCGGAGGAGTACATCGAACCGGACAGGCGGTATTATTTATGTACTGGCAGTTTTCTAAAGACTTTTGAAATTGGCGTTTCCGGATACGCAGAAAGGGCAGGCTATGACCCGGTAGAATTAGGATATATTTCAGTAAAACTTAAAGGCAGCGTTATTTCAAGCGTTGAAAGGATTATGATATGAAAATAAAAAAAACTATAGCGCGATTAAAAGAAAAAATAAAAAATAAAAATAATAAAAATAAAATATTTCCTAAATATGACAAAAATTATAAATTTGATTATCCTAAAGAAAAATATCCTGTTTTAAAGGATGATATATAATGCTTTGTTTTCGCTGTGAACGCCGTGCGGCATTTCTTTCCGCTAAAGATAAAAAACATCCTCCGCGGCCGCGTTGTGAGTGTGGAGATATTGAATCATCAAAAATAGCTTGTTATATGTATATGCCGGTTAAGCCTGTATGGACAGCACAGTTTGAAAGTAAAGATAAAAGACCGAGATACGCGGGTCCGATGTTATCGGCAAGAGAAAAATTTGTCAATGTTGCTGATGAAGCAGATATTAAACTTGATATAGTGTATAAAAAGAAAAATACTATGCTTTATTGGGAGGCAATATGACAATCGATGAAATACAAAAAAGAGTACATGAAATAGAAAAAATACAAGACGATGATGAACAAGCTCATATTCTACAGGATAAGCTATACTGTGATTTTATTTCTTATATAACAACGTGTGATAATACTATTGGAGGTATGGCAAAAGAGGTTTTAAAAGTAGAAGAAATGACTTTTTCGAGATGGTGCGCTTGAAATACAAATTATTGCCATGTCCTTTTTGCGGTAAAAAAGTTAAATTATCAAGTCTCAATAGCGATAAACAAAACTGGGCTGTTATGTGTCTTAATTGTGGAATACCCTGTGCCGAACTTTTAGGAGCAAAAGATAATATTGAATTATTAATAAAAAGATGGAATACGCGCGTATGAAATACAAAATACATTTTACATTATACAGTAGAAAGATGTTAACCGAGCTTGAAGCTAACAGCGCGGTACACGCAGAAAAAATACTACGTGAAAAAATAAGAATTGATCACATAGCTGAACAGCCCGAAGCAGATGAAACAGTTGAAAACCTTAAAAATATATTTGGTATGAAATGACAATAAAAAAACTTATATCTTTATTAAAAAAATATCCAGAAAATAAACACATTTATATTTTTATTGAGGGCGGTATTCGTATGGAGCCTGAATTAATTTGTGAATATGAAAAAAAAATAGTAATAACTGATAATTGTGAATTTGAGTATTATATAAAAGGTAAAAGATAATAAATGAAAGAAAATACAATTCAAGCCGCCTGTCAAGATATTTTAAAAAAACTCAGTATTGAGTATTACCATTTACCAGCAAAAGCGGCAGTTTATTCTACTACCTTTAAAGGATTCCCGGACTTGCTTTTCTTTTTTAATGGCAAAGCATACGCAGTTGAACTTAAAGCAGACGGCGGCAGGCTTAGCGATATACAAAAAAAAACTATCGAAAACCTCGGAAAGCGCGGAGTAAAAACGGCGGTATGTTTTTCTACAAAGGACTTTTTATTATTTTTGGGAGAGAATGGTATTGTAAAATGATAACCCTAACCATGACTACCTGTCGAAGGCCGGAGCTTTTTAAACGCACGGTAGACGCTTTTTTTGCAAAGTGTCAAGATAGTCGTTTAATAGAAAAAGTAATTATGATAGATGATAATTCGGATCCTACGCAATTTACGGAGATGATTAATCATTTATCGAGTTATTTTATAAAAGCCTATGTATTGCGCAAGATAACTCCAGGGCATCCGGCAGCACTCAATAAACTTTTTGATGCAGTTGATACGGATTATATAATGATGTTGGAAGATGATTGGGAAGCACAAAAGCCATTTTATTTGCAGTCCGGTATTGATATAATAAAACAGAATGAAAATATACTTTCTGTTTTATATCGACTTTGGGGTAATACAAAAATGATTAATGGCATAAAGGTGCATAATTATAATGGCTTAAAATATAATAGCAGAGATATACATACTTACCCTGGTTATACGCTTAATCCTACAATTCAGGCTATAAAAAAAATAAGAAAAGCATGCGGGAAGTTTGATGAGAAAGTAAAATTATTTGAGCTTGAATATGCAAAAAAATATGCTGCGGCTGGCTTTTATCTTGCTATGCTTGACGATATATTTTGTCATATAGGAATTAGAAAATCAGCTTATATACTAAATGGTACTCAACGATGAAAATACTTTGTCAATATCCGACACGCGGCAGGCGTAAACGATTTTTAAATACATTTATAGATTATGTATATAAGGCAAGAAATAGTGAAAAAATAATATTTAATTTTGTTGTTGATATTGACGATGAAACAATGAATACAATATCTATCTTGGAAACAGCAAAGAACTATAAATTAATGATTTCAGATAATAAGTCAAAAATAGAAGCAATAAATAATATGCCTAAAAATATTGAATGGGATATTTTATTACTTATTTCCGATGATATGATACCGCAGGTAAATGGCTGGGATAATATCATCCGGGAGGATATGCAGAAATACTATCCAGACCTTGACGGCGTACTTTGGTATAATGACGGCTATGCTGGAAATAGGCTTAATACGCTTGTTTGCATGGGTAGGAAATATTATGAGCGTTTCGGCTACATTTATCATCCGGCATATAAAAGCCTTTACGCAGATAACGAATTTATGGAAGTAGCAAATAAACTCGGGAAACAAACATATATTGATAATGTAATAATAAAGCATGAACACCCGGCGAATACCGGTAAGCCGTATGATGAGCGATACCGCATAACAGAAAGCTTTTATCAGGAAGATAAAACAACGTATGAAAAAAGAAAACTGGCAGGGTTTAAATGATACTGTCAGTATTAATACCAACACTTGAAAAACGAATTGAAATGTTTGATAGGCTATTTTTAAAATTAAAAAATCAAATAGTAGAAAATGAATTATCAGATCAGGTACAAATAATAAAATATTTAGATAATGGAGAATTATCTATCGGAGAAAAGCGAAATGCACTTATTGAAAAAGCAAGTGGAAAATATATTTGTTTTATTGATGACGATGATAACGTGTCGGATAATTACATAAAAAATATTTACAAAGGATGTTTAAAAGATGTTGATTGCTGTGATCTAACCGGCATAATAACAATAAATCATACAAGGAAAAAAAAGTTTATTCATTCTATAAGATATAATTGTTATAGCGAAGACAATGAAGCTTATTACAGGCCACCGAATCATATTAACTGTATTCGGCGCAGTATTGCTATTCAATATCCTTTTCCGCATAAAAGTTTCAGTGAGGACACAGATTTTGCAATGTGTATGGTTAAAAATAAAGCATTGAATACAGAACACCATATTGATGATATTTTGTATTACTATAATTATTTGAGTAAAAAATGAATGTAGTATCGCTTTCTATTTTTGGCTATAATAAAAAACACAGTCAATGTTTTAGTTTTAATACTTTTTTGAAATATTTATCTTTTGATATACGCGTTTTTGATAGTGTTTATAATGGCTGGAAAATATATTTAACAGCCGATCGCGAAAGTTATCTTGCTTATAAAAAATACTTTGATTATCTTGCAGATAATAATATTATTTTGTTAAATGTTAAAGATTATGAAAATATCGGCAAGGCGATGTTATGGAGACTTGATCCAGTTAGTTTTGCTGACCGTTTCATTTGCCGGGATATTGACAGCCTGCCGACTCACCGCGAAAGAATGGCGGTTGAACACTGGATAATTAACGATACAATAGCTCATAGCATGAATGACAATTTAGCGCACACGGTTCCTTTAATGGGCGGCATGATAGGATTTAAAAAAGAGTCGTTTACAATAGTGATCTATAATGAAATCGAATTTGATTTATCACATAAAGGAAGTGATCAATATTTTTTACAATATTATATTTATCCTCTTGTTATGCATAGTATTACAGAGCATAGAATATTGGGCATGCCAGTTAATAAACAGAATAAATATTCTACAGATAAAATATTGTCTATAGAATGCGATACGAAATGCTCCCCGGAATGTAATGGATTTATTAAATTTATGGGTGAACCATATAGTTTTAATGCAATAAATAATAATAATAAAATAGTGCCTTATTGGTTCAAAAATTGCAATCAGGAATTACACGAAAAGCTTTGCGCAATAGAAAAAGAATACCGGGAGGTATTTGACTATGAAAAAAACATCTGATTTCCAGCAGGGTACTGAAAAGATATTTGTACTGGGGGCCGGGTATAGTCTCGGAGAACATGAAAATTTGCCGGAACTTTTAAAGTCTTATACGGTAATAGCCTGCAATAGTGCTATAAGTATTTTTAATGATGGCGATAAACTCGATTATTATTTAATAACAGATCAGCTTGTTACAAAGGGTAACTTTTTTCAGAAAAAACATATTGCTAAAAATATCATATTAGCGAATGATGCTATGTATAATGACGAAAAAGATAATATGTATTGCGTAAGGCGTAGATACGATAATCGGACGTATGATTTTTCTGTGAGCGATACAGACGGCAAGTTAATATGCGGCATGGATTGTGTACATGTAGCTGCTAATTTTGCTTATTGCTTGGGAGCTAAAATAATATATCTGCTTGGCGTAGACTTGCGCTGGAATGGTGATAAAAAGTATTGCGTTAAAAATGAAAATGACTTACTGGTAAATGGTAATATGGATTGCTATAAACACGATAAAGAAAACAAAAAAAATGATTCCGATCCATCCCTTGAAATGAGTTATGGAGGGTGGAAAAATATTATAAGGCAAAACATGGATATCAATTTTATAAACTGTAGCAAAACAGGCAGATTAAAAGATATTATACCGACTATGGATTTAAAGGATGTTATATGAGTAAATTATTATGCGTTATCCCATGTAGAAAAAGCAGTAAAAGATTTCCAGATAAAAATATCAAAATTTTTAAGGGCAATCCTTTATTGTTTAGAACAATCAATCAAGCAAAACAAATATTTCGGAAAGAACAAATAATTGTAAATACAGATTATGATATAGACATAGATGTTAACTTTTATGAGCGCCCTAAACATTTAAGGGGCGATGATATTACAACGGAGGCAGTAATAAAAGAAATGATAAGTTATCGTCCGTATTGTGAAATGGTTGTAATTTTACAGGTAACAAGCCCTGGAAGAACCATAGAAACTATTAAAAAAGTTATAAAATATGCCTATCAAATACAAATGAACGCGGCCTCTGGTTGTGTGGGACCGGACGGGCAAGTTTATGTTTGGTTTACTAACCAGATTTATGGGAATTGGCAATATATTGAATGCGCTTATGCTGTGGACATTGATACTCAATTAGATTTTGAGGTTGCGGAGGTATTGGCATGATATACATAATATTGGCATTTGTACTTACTGTATTTATTACGATTGGCATAAAATATTTATGCGGTAAGATAAAATTAATTACAAAAAACTTGAAAACTTGGCGGAAATATAATATAATATAGCATGTATAAAAAAATAACATATTTAGCAGAAAAAGCACTTGAAAAACAAACAAAGTTGAAAAAAAAATACTATGAAGTATGTAACAAGTATTATTTTCAGGAACGTGAAATAAATAAATTAAAAGAAATGCTGGGAGAAGAATACATTGCAGCATATAAAAAATATTGTGAAGACAAACAAACGTATGCAGAAAAAAACAAAATACTTTATGGCGAAAATAGACGATTAACTCAAATGGTTGATCAGCTTTTAAGAGAGACTGGCAAGGTAATATAATATTGGACAAATAATGGCTTCACAATTTTTTGAAAAATATCCTATTGAAAAGCTGGTAATGTATGAAAGGAACCCGCGCAAGATAAGCATAAAAGCTGTTGAAGTGGTAGCAAAGTCAATCAGAATGAATGGCGCACTTGACCCGATAGAAGTAGACGAGGAAAATATAATACTTGCTGGGCATACACGCTATAAAGCTTATAAAGAACTTGGCTATAAAGATGTTCCGGTTGTACAACATACAGGTATGACTAACATACAAAAGCGCACGTATAGAATAGCAAGTAATAAGACGGCGGAGTATTCTGAATGGGATGATGAGCTGCTGGCGGCTGAACTTAAAGACATTGACATGGAAACGCAAAGGATAATTGATAGTACGGGATTGGAAAATATTGAAGAAAATATATCATCAAAAGATTTAGATTATAAACAAAGTATGAAAATAGAAATTGACTGCAAAAGTGAAGAAGAACAGTGCACATTATACGAAAAATTAACAGCAGAAGGGTATTCATGCCGTGTTTTGACATTGTAAAAGAATATATGCCAAAAGAAACCTTTCGCGTTAATGCAATAAAAAATCAGTTCACAATAACCGAAGAAAAAATAAAAGAAAAATTTTCCGGCAATATAGAATATTCAGATGACTGGAATATAGGGGTAATTGTAGGCAATAGTGGAACTGGTAAAACAACGATTGCAAAGCAGTTATTTTCAGATAAAATAATAAATAAAGAATATACTAATAATTCTGTAATTGATGATATGCCTGAAAATAAATCTATATCAGAAATAACTCAGGCTTTTAATAGTGTTGGGTTTTCAAGTCCGCCTTCATGGTTAAAGCCTTATAGCGTATTATCTAACGGCGAAAAAATGCGAGTAGAACTTGCAAATGCAATATTAACTGATAATGATATAATAATATTTGATGAATTTACCAGTGTAATTGATAGAAATATAGCAAAAATAGGCAGTATGGCTTGTCAAAAGTCAATAAGAAAAAGTAATAAAAAGTTTATAGCAGTAACTTGCCATTATGATATAATTGAATGGCTTCAACCTGATTGGGTTTTTAATACAAATGACATGACATTTAAAAATACAAGGGGGTTACTTCAGCGACCAGATATTAAACTTGAAATCAGAAAATCAGATAGAACAATATGGCGATATTTTAGCAAGTATCATTATTTGAATAGTGAATTGCATAAAGGAAGTATGATGTTTGCAGCTTGTATAAATAATATATTTGTCGGATGTTGTGCTGTTTTACATTTTCCGCACCCCTCGGCTAGTAATATCAAACATGTTCATCGTGTGGTTGTTTTGCCTGATTATCAAGGAATAGGGATAGGCGGCATGCTATTAAATGTAATTGGTGATTATTATTTAGCTGGTGGTTATCGTTTTATGATAGTAACATCAACACCGGCATTAATGCAAGGATTTAAAAATAGTAAAAATTGGCATTTAGTACGTCATGGGCGGGTTAACGGTATCTCAAGCTCAGGCAATAGATATTTAAATAACACGGTAAGCAAAAACAGAATAACTGCTTCATGGGAATATAAACATGGATAACAATAAAGAAGATACTGAAGATATAGAAGCCTGTAAAGCAGGAGAAAAGCAGGAACGCAAGCCAGGTACATTTAAGCCGGGTCAATCAGGAAACCCTAACGGCAGACCAAAACGCGGAACCGCAATAGCTGATTTAATTCGTAAGCACTCATCAGAGATTATTGAAACCGAACATGGGCAGATAACACGCGGCGAGGCAGTAGTTAGAGCTATATACATGAAAGCATTAAAGGGCGGAGATGCGGCGCAAAGGCTGTATTTAGCCTATGACAGCGGTATGCCTATACAAAGAATTGAGGCAAAAGTCGACGGAAAGACAAAAGACATATTTAACGAACTGCCTGAAGAAGAGCAGAAATTAATATCCGATATATATGACCGACGAACAGAAGGCTGATATATTACTCGGTGCCCCGCGCAATAAACACATTCTTTTTATGAAACATTGCTGGGCTGGGAGTGAAGGCTTAAAGCGCGGACAGCACACTATCGCAATTTGCAATACTATAGACAAGGCCATAAAAGACTTCCAGGCCGACAAAAGCACATTTTTAATCATTAAATGCCCTCCCCGACATGGTAAGACAGACATTATAAGCCGTTTTCTCCCCCCGCATTTTTTGGGTTTATTCCCGGACAAGGAAGTTATTGCCTGTACTTATAGCGATGATAAGGCCGGGGATATTAGCCGGGATTCCCGGAGGATATTTGACTCGGGAAAATACGCAGAATTATTTGACGTTAAATTATCAAAAGAAAGCAGTAGCATAAAAAGCTGGCATACAGATAGGGGCGGGAAAACTCTCTGGGCAGGTGTGGGCGGTGGTATCACAGGAAGTGGATATCATCTGGGAATTCTTGACGATTACTGCAAAAATCGTGAATCCGCAGAAAGCGAAACAATACGCAATACTCAATGGGACTGGTTAACAAACGTCTTTCTTACACGCCGGGCCCCGGTAAGCATAACGATAATACTGGCTACACCATGGCATACAGATGATTTAATCGGTAGGATTGAGCAAAAAGTAAAAGAAGATAGTAATTTCCCGCAGTTTGAGAGCATCACTTTCCCAGCGCAGGATGAAAAGTACCCAAGCGGTTATCTTTTTTTGGAGCGATTTACCCGAGATTGGTACGAGGGGCAGAAAGCAGCACTTGGGGAATACGGCTGGCAGTCATTAATGCAGTGTTCTCCGGTAATGCGGGGCGGCAATATTTTTAAAGTAGACCAAATAAATGTAACCGATGATATGCCGCAGATAAGCTGGGTGCGCTCTTGGGACATGGCAAGCAGCAAGAAAGAGCGTACTACTGACGATCCGGATTATACTGTAGGTGCGTTGGTCGGGGTAATAAAACTAACCGATAAAAATACCGGAATTGTTACGCGGAAAGCCTACGTCAAGGATATTGTGCGTATCCGGGAAGAGGCCCCAAAGCGCAACGCCATTATTATCGAGACTGCCAAAAAAGACATTGACGTACCTATTTGTATCGAATGTAACGGCGGATATAAAGACGCTTACGCGGAAATAAAGAAAACTTTGGAAGGATTGCGGTATGTCAAAGGTATTACGGTAGCAACGGACAAAATAAGCCGGGCAAGCCTACTCGAAAATATAATAGCAATAGGAAACTTTTATATCACTCCAAAATCCTATACAGACGATGTAAAACATGAGTTTAGTAATTTCCCGGCCGGGAAGCATGATGACATTATTGACAGCATAGCTACCGGCATAGAATACCACGACAAAAAAAATGAATTTATTGTATTGTAAAAAACCAGAATATGGCTTATAATGTATTTTTAAAGGGGTACACATGGCAGACATAGTTCAGGAAGTTTTAAAACAATTAAACGATTATAACGAAGTTCAGCGGCAGAAAAATATTAGTGAACGGCTGGATTTTTATTTTGATAACTGGAAGAGTCGGCTATTATCAGAGCTGGCTAACCAGTTTCAGCCGGAGAATTATAAAAATATAAAACTATTTCCAGATACGTCTTTAAATATTTCGCGCTTTATATCTGACAAGGTAGCCTGTATTTACGACGAATCTCCTATCCGAAAACTTGTTAATGCTGCCGGGGAAGAAATTGAAAGCGATGTCTATAATAACATCCTTGAACATAATATTTTTGATGTGAGAATGGACAAGGCAGACAAACTAACTTTTATTTGCAATGAACTTTTGCTTATAGGAGTACCGCGGAATAATACAGTAGAACTTGACATGATTACACCGGATAAGTTTTCTGTAATTCAAGATGAAAATGACCCATCAAAAATAAAGGCGGTTATCTATGAGGTTACTTACTCGGACAGCGTAAGCACTTATTTATCCGGAACGAACTCAATTAAAAACAGTGAGAGAATATTTATTTATTACGACACCGACGGAAAGCATTTCAAATTTGACAGCCGCTGGCACGTGATACCGAATGAAAAGAATAAAGATAATGTAAATCCGTATAAGGTAAACGGCAAGTACATTATCCCAGGCGTTATCCTGCATGATAGTCTAAACATTGACAGCATTTTTGACGATACAAGCAAATCAAGCATATTTGATAGTCAACTTGCAATTGGTGTTATTGGTACGCTGTTTAATTATTACTTAAAAAACTCATCTCACAAACAGCTTATTGTAACCGGTGGAGAAAAAATAACAATACCAGCCAGGCAGGTACTTGACGTCATGTCCGTTATACAGATACTCGGGGACGGGGCCAGTGTTCAGCTACTTGATTTTCAGGGGAATTTGCAAGAATATTGGAATCAGATAATGAATAAAACCGGCTTTGTTTTAAACCAATACGATCTTGCTCTTGACGATTTAACTAAAAGCGGTACGCCTGAAAGCGGATATAAGCTGGCGATAAAACGGGAAGGCCTACGTAAAAGGATTGAAGCAAGAAAAAAACTTTTCCGAGAATATGAGCGGCAAATATTTGAAGTTATCCGGGTAGTAAACAATGCCATTTACTCGCAGAAAATAGACGAATCAGCAAAACTGGTTATTGACTTTGCCGATTATACAACGCAAATGTCGCAGGCAGAAATAAATGAGAATGACGCTTTTGAAATAAATTATAATATTTCAAATGTTATCGCTATAATAATGAAGCGCAACCCGGACTTGACCGAGGAACAAGCTATTCAGCAGTATGAAAAAAATCGGGCTATTAATGAAACACAGCGCGGACAATTTGGGAAAGCGGTTGCGGCAGTTGATGAGGCGGTAGAAGAATTTAATGCCTGATATATTTGATTTAATCCGCGTACAAAAAAAACGCGATATACTTATAGACAAGCAGACAGAAAAGCTAATATCGGCAATAGAAAAATCTTATTTACAGGCAGAAAGAAATCTTGTTAAAGCAATAGGCAAGGAAGATGCATATAGTCTGTCTTTTATTTTACAGAATAAACGCAACATCGAAAACATCTTACTTGAAAGCGGATATTATGAGGCAATCGAAAATTATGTGTACGAATTTTCTGGAGCTTTAAAAGATATCAAAGAAAGTTATAAAATGCTGGGGAATAAACCAAAATTAACTGAAGCAAATAGCACGGCAATTAAAGCAATGACCAGGCAGACCATAGACCAGTTTGGTACTATCGGGCAGGCGGCCGGACAGGAGATATATGACGGCATAGTAAAAACTGCACTATCCGGGGGCAGCTGGGAAGACGTGCTCAATAGGGCGCGTAGTTTGGTAAATCCGGCTGAGGGAATAGCGTTGGCAAATGTCAGATACATTGCAACCATAGCACAAACAAAATACATGGAATATATACGCACAAGTAACGAGATAATAGCCGATGAAGCTGGGCTTGATCGCAGACTTTACGTGGGACCGGTAGACAGTAAAATAAGGCCTTTTTGTTTGGCAAGAGTGGGAGATATTTTTACCGTTGAAGAAATACGCAAAATGAATAACGGGCAGATACCGGATGTTTTAATCAATGGCGGCGGCTACAATTGCCGACACCGCTGGATTGCAGTTGACAATAAGTTTTCCGTGAGTGAACAGAATAAAAAAGATATTGCCGAGTTAAAGACCGAACGAAAAGAGGCGATAAATGCCGAGTAGCGAAATAAAAATATCCGGCATAGGCGGTATTCCTACGCGCAAAATATTAGCACAAATTGGCACGTACATGGTGAGGGCTATTCAGTTACGCACATCAACCGGGCGCGATTACCAAGAGAACACTTTTAATCCTTATTCCAAAAGCTATGCTGCTTACAGAAAAGAAAAAGGCGTTTCGGTTGGTAAAGTTAACCTGGAATCTCCGGAAAATCATCCGCACATGATGGCAAATCTTAAAGTGCAAAAACTTGACGATACATCCGTGGACGTAGGATTCGTCGGCGACTTTGCGGAGAGAGCTGCGGAAAACGAGGAGCGGGGAAGAATATTTTTAGCCGTGAGTGAAAAAGACGAAAAGGAAATTGATGATATTATTGACAAAAGTATAGAATTGTAGTATAATAACAATCGGGGCAAAAGTAGTATATCATGAGTGATATTTCAGAAATAATCGGGGCTACCCATTCTCTTGACATAGCAACTAATAAAAGCGATACCGTAGACCTATCTTTCCCGTCAAGGGCAATACATGCTAACATATCCGGAAATCTTGTCTGTATTTTAACCGGTGAGAGCGATACAAAAACTTTTTATTTGCTTGCAGGAAATTTATATCCGTATCGCTGCAAAAGAATTTTGGCGTCGTCTACCGTTACTGGATATGCTGTAGCATGATACAAGTACGCGCCCTTCGGGAATTTCATACTGCCTTCGGAGATTTTTTTAAAGACAAAATATACAATGTAACCGCTGAGCAGCTTGCAATAATTAAAAATTTTGTAGAGGTTATTTAATGGCCAATATCTGGTGGCGCAATCTTTTATCAGACAACGATGCTAACAATATAAACAATTACGCTACAACGGAAGGCGGCTCAACCGTACCCGGCGGCACGCTGGCAGACCATACAATATTTTTTTCTAACACAGCTTCCGCAGCAAAATGGCAACCATCTGCCAACTTAACAATTGGTTCCGGGCCATATACATTAGCTGTAAATACTGGCGGTACAGATAATTATACTGGGGACGGAAACACAACTGGTAATCTAAATCTTAATGGAAAGGAATTAACTACGCTTTCATCTTCTATTGGAGGTACAGATACTGCTAATAAAGTTTATTTTAGAATGCCGACTGGAAGCAAATTAAAATGGACTGGCGATTTTATTGTATCAAATAATTTTGTAGCGCTTGTATATAGTGGATATGCTACATGCTCTTTTGAATATAACGGCACTACTGGGTCTTTTCAGATTAAGGCTACTGTATCTATAGTGTCAAGCAATGTAACTTTATTTAATAAAGGAATTTTAAGATTTGACAATGATTCTTTTAATAATCGTCCATATTTGTATGAAGATTTAGCCGCTTCTACAGTAGAGGGGATTAATGGTACGATAAATTTTTGTTCTAATACTATAAAATTGCGCGGCACTTTAATTATTGGCGCGGCCT
>Ga0209416_1000448_pt1 | contig 42363 bp, 63 predicted proteins | sample RifGroF1_FD_184001 | JGI IMG/M metagenome (GOLD analysis project Ga0209416, IMG submission 184001) | Groundwater microbial communities from Rifle, Colorado, USA - Groundwater F1 (SPAdes) (version 2) | ecosystem: Environmental > Aquatic > Deep subsurface > Groundwater | place: Rifle, Colorado...
CGTTGGGTTATCCTAACTTCGTCATGCAGGATGAGGAGCAGACTTTGGGACACAAGAAGCGCGGCTGGCGGGTGGTCTCGGAGGTGGTCAAGAATAACCTTGCCGGGGCATTGAGATACGCCAACGCCGAGGTACAAAAATGGCTGAACGAACACGGCAAATAAGTTGTATAATAATCTTATGAGCGATAAAGAGTTTTGGGAACTTATCAGACGTGCGCTTCTAATGGTCGTGAGAGCCATTGAGAAAAAGTATTCAATCGGAGGAAATGAATAATGGAAAACTGTGATTATTGCAAGGGATTTACAAATAACGATTCGCGTGGCAATTGCTCGGCGTGTGGCGCAGGTCGCAAAATTCGAGGCGAAGTTGATCGCGAACAGGCAAGTTTTGTTGCCATTAAGTTTGCAGATGCGCCGTTATCCACATCGGCACACTTCGAGCGTGATCTAACTATGCTTAGCGAAAGGATGTATGATGGTATGAGGGGTATTAGGAACGCTTTTGCAGTTCCGTTTTATGGGAGTGAATGATGGATCAATGGAAGCTTGATAACATAAAAAGCGATGCAGCCCGAATAAGAAAGATGCTTGAAGGAGCGCTATTCCTCGGAGAACCGATTGATTTTGAGAATCAGGATATGGTTTTAGCTGCAGGGTTTTACGCTGGCTTGTACGGTGAAAAAGATCGTCTCGTCAAAGAGTTTCCAGATATGTTTGGAATAATGCGGAACGAATAATGGATAAAAAAATTACAGTAAGTGTAAAAGTATCTCAGGAATTGCTAGACGGTTCTATTGGAATTAAAGAAATAATTGAAGCGGATTTAAGCAGACGGCTGCACAATTATTTATTGTCTGAAAATAAGAGAATAGAAAAGTTGATTTTAGAGGGCGACCCCAGCAAGGATAAGCCTGTTGGTGTAATAAAAAGGGCAGTAGAACACGGCGAAATAGTAACGCCTGATAAGTTTTTTATAGGGTAAATAATTTATGACTACAAAATGCGATCCTGTAACTCACGTACACGAATATGATTCAGTATCAGATTGGAGATATGGCGACACTTTGTTCATCAAAAAATTGCGAGAGGCTAATTTGTCTGATGAACAAATATTATTTGTAATCGATGCTATTGAAAGTACCTGTAATTTGTGTTGGGACGGCAATGGAACGGAATGTAATGACGATTAAATAACACCAACCAGCCCCAGCTTCGTGCCCGCGCATAAACCAGAACCGCAGAAATCCCGTTCTTAACAGAATGGGATTTTTTTGTTACCGGAGCATAAATGGAAATCAATGCCTATCAATTCAAAATAAAACTGGCAACGGGTGAGTACAAGGGTGCTCGCACTTGGGACTTGGTAAAGCGTATGCGCATGCCGGGCGAATACTCCGGCAAGAAATACAGCGTCTTGGGCGTCCCTTTTGGTGGAATATTCGAGGGGCGTGATGCGGACGGTGAGACCTTCTCAAACAAGACCGATTTATGGCTTCAGGATGGCAAATCCATCCCGGTCACTTACTACCATGGCTTCGGGGCGGATGAACCTTACACCATCCAGGATATTCCTGTCATCATAGGCATAGCCACCTTCCAGAAAATGGACGATGAAGGCTATTGGTTCGAGGTCACGTTGGACCAGAACGAGCCGCTTGCAGACAGGATCACCGCCACGCCACAAGAGAAGTTACGGGCGTCCTCCGGGGCAATTGGTCATCTGGTGCGCAAGACGCGTCAGGGAGTTATCAACGTATGGCCAATTGGCGAACTGGCACTATTCGACACAAACGATTGGAGACAGCCAGCGAATGAACTCGCTGTTGTTTTGGCAAAAGCTGATAGCACAGAGACACAGATACCTGCGGGTATAGAGGTCGAAGTGGAAGGCATCGCCGCAAAGTTAAATTCAACCCTATCAACTAATCCAACAGGAGAACTAAATATCATGGACGAAAACGAAGAGATCGCAGTCGAGACCCCTGAAGTCGTACAGGCTCCAGAGATCGACATCAAGGCTCTGGTAGCAGAGCAAGTAAAAGCCGAGTTGGAGGCAATGCGCCCCATGCCGGTCGGTCGATTGACACAGGCTCCAGCGGTCATCAAATCGCTTGGTGATCCTGATCCCAAGAAAGCATTTCTTGAGTACCTGCGCACTGGCGCTAAGATGAAGGGGCTGGTCTCCAGCAACCTGAAATCAAATGCCGCAGCCCTCCAGGAAGGAACCACAACCGAAGGCGGGTTCCTGGTTCCCAACCAGCTCATGCCGGGTATCGTTGAAAAACGCGACGAGACCAGCATCCTGCGCAAAGCCGGCGCAACCGTCAAGCAAACCTCGCGTGACGTGGCGGACTTCGTGTCTGAAAACGGCAGCATGGTCGAGTTCGTGATCACCGCTGAAGAAGGCTCTGTTGACGAAGACGAACCGACTTTCGCCAATCCCTCCGCAACCATCTATAACATGACCAAACTCGTCAAGGTTTCCACTCAATTGCTCGAGGACACCGACGAGGATCTGGAAGCCACCATCTATGGGATGTTCGGTCGGGCATGGGGTCTCACAGAAAATAAGTATTTCTGCGCAGGCACCGGCTCAGGTCAACCCCAGGGTATTGTCTATGGCGGCACAGCCGGATTGACACTCGACAGCGCTGCATACGTCCACGCCGCAGAAGTTCCTGAGCTGTACTACAAGCTCGGATCACAATACATGGACGGCGCAGGCTGGGTCATGAAAAACGCAACCCTCGGTCTCATTCAAGGGTTGGTTGGCGATAACTTCCAATTCGTGCCAACCCCCGCCGGATCAATGCAGCCGATGTTGTGGAGTAAGCCGGTCTGGGTCTCAGATGCCATGCCAGCCGCAACAGCCGGGCTGAAAGCAATTGCCTTCGGTAACTATGCCTATTATGGCTGGGCAGAGCGCAAGGTCATGTCCGTGCAACGCCTGAATGAATTGTACGCAGGCACCGGACAGGTCGGTTTCCTCGCCACCGTCCGCGCTGGTGGAGTTGTTCTCCAGGCCGAAGCGATTCAGTACGGGACTATGGCAGCGTCATAAGGTGATGCCATGAAAATCGAAAGACTAACCGACTATATCAAGCCCGTAAAAAGTGTGGCAGCCCTCGTGCCGTCCAGCACAGCCATCACCGCAACCGCGGTGGATGCGTCTGGCGGGTTCGACCGGGTTTGCCACATCATTCAGCTGGGAGCCTTCGGGGCAACCAGCACATTCGACGCCGAGGTGCTGGAAAGCGCCGAGACTGGTGGAACCTACACCAAGATCACCGGGGCAGATATGACCGCCCTTGTTTCAACTGGTGCTGGAAAGACCGTCATCATCGACGTGCCTGTCAATTCGGCAAAGCCGTTCCAGAAGTTGCGCGGCACAGCCGGAGTATCAACCGTTGGTCTGGCTGCCATAGCCCTGATGTACAACGGCTCACGCATCCTCCCAACCGACGACGCTTCAACCGTTGCGGAGAATGTTTTTGTAGCATAAATTAGCGTTTCTCACGCGCTAACTTATAAAACCCCGGAGGTGGCCCTCCCCCATCTCCGGGGCATAAGGAAAAAATAAAATGGCAACTGTAAAGATACTTGTACCCTTTATTGGAAACACAGCAGGAAAATCCATCGTTTACGAAGCCGGGCAGATCGTTGAAGTGTCCGACGGCGACGCAGATAACTTCGTGCGTGGTAAATATGCGCAGTACGTCAAGGCAGCCGCGCCGGAAGTGGACGCCGTGAAGATCACCAACAAGCCAAAGGCGCTGAATAGCAAGTCCATCAAAGGCAAATAATGACCCTACCAGAGAACGCCTATTGTACGCTGGCAGAGATAAGGCAACGCCTGTCATTGACGGCGGTTGATACTGCCGGCGATACGATGCTCAAGACGATCATCACATCCGTCTCAAGATGGATTGATGATTTCACCTGGCGCAGGTTTTACGCCGCCACAGAAACCCGCTACTATGAAGCCGATGAGAGCGACCAGATATTCATTGACGACATCCTCTCGGTATCAACCCTCAAGACAGACGACAATGCCGATAGAACCTATGAAACCACCTGGGCGACGACCGACTATGACCTGCTGCCTGTAAATGCCGCGCTGGATGGCGTTCCTTATACGATGATAAGCATCACTCCCAACGGCTCGTACGGCTTCCCCAAAGGTGTCTCAAAAGGTGTCCAGCTTGTCGGCTCATTCGGCTATTGTGCTACCACCTCATCCGGCAAAGCGACCATTATCAAAGAGGCCTGCCTGCTGCAATCAGAGCGTATTTACAAGCGCAAAGATTCGCCGATGGGCGTGGCGGGCGTGAGTGCGCTGGGTGTGCAAACCTTGAAAGTACCAGGGCTTGACCCTGACGTGCAGATGATGCTTGACCCGTTCAGGCGGTTGGTATGACCCTGCAAGCTGCCATAGCCGCGACACAGGTTATTGTGGCGGCTGTTACGGGTATCAAGCAAGCCCCCGCATACGCACCCGAACAGATCAGCGAGTTCCCAATTTCGATTGCTTATGCTGGGCAGGGCAGGGTGGAGTTTGGACCAGGCGGGGGCATGAAGGCATTACGTTCCATCGTGATCGAAATCCATGTCTCCCGGTTGGACCTTCCCCGTGATCTACAGCAGGTCATGGGCTATGCTGATAGTGTGCCGTCTGCATTGCTTGCAGACCCCACGTTGGGAGGAACGTGCAGCACATTCGAGAGCATTGATTATGACTTCGGCCCGCTTGGGTATGGTAGTATGGAGACCATCGGATTTAGATTCATCATCCAGAACGTAAAAATATTGAGTTGAGGAGGAGAGAGTTGAAACAAAAGGAGATCGAGCGCACGTTACAGACATTGCCGATAGCCGCCTGGAAATACCCGCGCGTGTTGTTGGGTATCCCCAAAGAGCGGACATTATCACATGCCGACAAGGTGTTTGCCCCATTCATGCAGATCGCCGCTCAAGGCGTGACAATCATGGAGCATCCTTACGGGCGCATTGATATAGTCCGCAACCACATGGCTATGACCTTGTTGGATAGCGAGTACACCCACCTGTTGATGCTGGACAGCGACCACATCCACCCGCCAGATATTGTGCAAAGATTGGCGCGCTGGGTTATGCTCAGGGATGATGTCCAGATCGTTGGCGGGCTGAATTTTCGAAGATCCGCACCACACGAACCCTGTGCTTTTTTCCTGGACGAAAACAACGGGGTATCTACTATTGGCAATTGGAGTGACGGAATTATCAAGGTGGACGCTTTGGGTACAGGTTCGATGCTTATCGCCCGTGAAGTTTTTGAGACCATGAAGCCGCCATGGTTTTTCAATATCTACGACGAGAATTATTGGTCGGATGTTTTCCCGGGTGAAGACATCGGCTTCGCTCTGGAGTGTAAGAAACACGGTATCAATCAATGGGTGGATACCACAACCACCAGCCCGCACGTGACTGACGGGATAATAACCGAGGCGTCATTCAGACGTTACCTTGCCACACATCCGGGCGCGTATAAGACGGTTGAGACCAACGAGATGGGCGTTGGGGAGGACGGCAAAGATGCGTAGCTTCTCCAATCTCCACGAGGGAGAGACTTGTATTATTGTAGGGAATGGACCTAGTCTTAAAGATGTTCCAGTATCTTTTTTGAAGAAGTTTAAGACTTTCGGAACCAACCGGATTTACCTGCTGGAGAATTTCACCCCGACTTATTACGCGGCGGTCAATCCATTGGTAGTCGATCAATGCCGGCATGAGATAAACGAGCTGCATTGTATCAAATTCATCACATCGACGATGGCGCAATTTATCTATGGAAGTTATTCGATCGTTTCCAGCGGGATGCAACGATTTTGTTACGAGCCGTTCCGCGAGCTTTACGAGGGTTTTACAGTAACTTTTGTTGCCATGCAGCTGGCTTATTTTATGGGCTTTTCAACCGTGCTGCTTGTGGGCGTGGATCATCGCTTTAAGTTTGACGGCGCGCCGAACATGCGCCAGTTCATGCAGTCTGATGACCCCAACCATTTCAGTCCTGAGTATTTCAAGGATAAATTTTGGCACACCCCCGACCTTGAACGGTCAAACGAAGCCTATCTTATGGCTGAGGATGCGTTTCGAGCGGACAGCAGGATCATAATCAACTTAACCACCAACAGTGGGACTTCGGTCTTCGAGCGGCAGGAGCTGAGATCATGGTTATAGACTATCTGGAAGCTGCTGAGGTTTACAAGCAATTGAGACACATGCCCGTTGCAAAAATGATTGAATCTACAATCCATCAGCGTATCTGGGGCAGGATCGCATCCGAACAGGACAACGCGGCTATCATGGCTTGTTTTGCAGCCATTGAAGGTGACCATCTTGAGATCGGCACGCTTCACGGTGGCACGGCTATTCTGGTTGCGCTGATAAAAAAAGAGCTTAAGCTGGACGGCAAGGTGGTTTGTATCGACCCGCTGGACGGTTATTATGCGGGTACAAAATTCCACAACGATACCGACCCAATAACCAGCGTGCCGATCTCTGCTGATGTCCTGTATGATAATATCAGTAGATTTGACCTGCTGGATAGGATCGAGATCGTTCAAAAGAAATCAGATCCATTCCCGCTCAAGGGCAGACGCTTCGCAAGCGCGTATATTGACGGGGATCACTGGGGCAACGTGCCAACAGTGGACTGGCAGAACGTCAACCGGATCACAGACCGCTATGTCGTTTTCGATAACTGCGACAAAGAACATCCCTCCGTGTTGGACGCGTGCTTAAGTGCAGCCTTCACCTCGGAATGGACAACAGCCTATAAGCAGGGTATCACCTGCGTATTCGAGAGGTTTTAATATGATTAAGGTATCAGCAATTGTAAGTGCCTATTTCGCAGCCGAATATCTGGCAGGCAGGCTGGACAATCTTTTCACGCAGGAGCCGAAGCCAGAGATCGTGGTCGTCTGCCAACGTGATTCAGCAGAGCATAAGATCATTCAGGACTACGCGCTGGACGTGGTGCTGGTTCTGACGGATGACATCCCCACGATTTACAAAGCATGGAACATGGGCATTGAGGCTTCGTCTGGTGAGTATTTAACAAATTCAAATTGCGACGATAGGTTATTCCCCGGCGCATTAGCAAAGATGGCAGCCATTCTGGACGGCAAGCCAAACTATGCGCTGGTTTATGGCAATCAGGACATCGTAGCAGAGATTGGAGGTGATCCTACTGGCAAGTTTGAATGGGCTGAGGGCGGGATTGAACAGCTGCTCAAGGGTTGCTTCTGCGGCCCAATGCCCATGTGGCGCAAGTCTCTACACGCCAAGTATGGGTATTTCGACCCTGAAATGCAGGTCGCTGGTGATTACGAGTTTTGGCTTCGTATCACAAAAGCAGGCGAAAGGTTGTATCATATAAAAGAGACCGTCGGAGCTTATCTGAATATCCGCACATCAGCCGAAAAACGGCAACGAAACTTGACCTCCTGGGAAACCGCACGGGCAAGGGCAAGATATAGAAAAGGAATTGGCATATGGCAATGAAATATATAATCAATTCGGGTTCGCTGCCAGGCTTACCGGCGCGTGACCTGACGGATGATGAGGTTCTAAAGTTCGGCAGGTTGTTCCTGCTGAGATCAGGTTTATACCAGGATGAAAAGGAAAAGCCTGTCAAGAAAGTAATCGAGAAAATCGAGAAGGAGATCAATTATGACACAAGGAATTAAAGTCTTGAGACGCATCCAGCTTGGCCGGGAAGCAACCGCCGGAACCGCGGTAGTTTCGACCACCATCTGGCGCGGCATGGGAACCATTGAAGACCAACGCGAGACCGTTTTCCCATCCGAGAACGTCGGTTATCTGTCCGGACTAAGCCGCACATATCAGCCCAAACTTGGCGCGGTAATATCAATGGATGCAATTGAAGCCACCTACGAACAGATATGCCATGTTCTCGAGGCTGGCGTAAAGCTGGTCCAAACGGGCGCGGCTGATGGTTCGGGCAGCGGCAAGATTTACACCTATACGCTGCCAGTGACCGCCGCCAACACGACCCGGACATACACCATCGAAGGTGGCGATAATATCGCGGCTGAAGAGATGGAATATGCCTTCGTGTCAGAGTTCGGTCTGGACGGGGAAGCTGGCAAGGCACTGATGATCTCATCGACATGGAATGGCAGGCAGGTATCAACATCCACCTTCACCGGCTCGGTTGCCTTGCCGACCGTAGAGGAAATCCTGTTCTCCAAATGCGTCCTGTACGCGGACAGCGTAGGTGGAACGATCGGAGCCACCACACAATCCAACACATTGCTCAAGGCGTCGTTGAAGATCACCACTGGTTTGATCCCGGTCTATACTGCCTCCGGGCAACTTTATTTCAGCTTCACAAAGCAAGCTGGGCCGGAAGTCACATTATCTTTGACCTACGAACACGACGCTACCAGTGTAGCGGAAAAGGCTTTTTACGTGGCAGGCACAGCGCGCCAGATACGCCTAAAGTTCCCAGGATCAACCCTGACCACCGCCGGGACATCCTTTTCAACCAAGATTTTGCAGATCGACCTGGCTGGCAAATGGGAGAGCTTCTCCAAACTGGACGAACAGGACGGCAATGACATTCTTACCGGCGTATTCCGGGCGCGTTATGACTCAACAGCAGCCCTCTTTGCCTCACTGAAAGTATGCAATCTGCTCACATCGTTACCCTGATGAAAATAATCTTTCCGAAGGTCGTACGACCGTTACCATTGTCAGAATATATGGCGGAACTCACACCTGTCATGCAGGTGTGGGTCAACCCGCCGCGTGCTTTCCTGGACAGCTTCGGCGAAATCTCAGAGATCATCAAACTTAAAAAAGGCGAGAAGATAGTCCCGGTTGAAAGGCTCACAGAATATAAAGGTCGGGTCTATGCCTGGGTGTCTGAGTTATTATCCCAGGGCGAACCTGATAGCAAGATAAGCCCGGATGAATTGCAGCTTATGGTGGATGAAACCACATCGACCGATCCGCAGTTCTGGGGCTGGCTGCAAGCGCGTATTATCGCAATGATCAAGGATCACCGGACGACAATAAAAAACGCCTGAGCGCCGCGAGTACTCGGCTTGCGGCGGGGATAGGCACGGAAGACGAATACATGGTCAAGATCATCAAGGCGAATAACATCTATCTTACTTGCGGCGTTCCTGTCTTGCCGTGGGAGGTGGATAAATGGCCGGATGACTGGCTGGATGCTATAACTGAGTTTGCATACGAGCTGCCAGAGAAACAGAGGAAGAAACTGAATGGCTAATATCATTGAGATCGTCACCCGTGAAATCGTAGAGGGGAAAGGGAATATAGCAGGCATTGGCAAAGAGCTGGATACCGTCCAGGACAAAGCCAATGACGTCAATTCCGGGCAAAGGGATTTAGCAGCTACGTTCAAGGGTTCGTGGACTGAAATATCATCCATGCTCAATGTCGGCGCGCAAGCCATCGAATTGGTTGGTGAGGCATACTCTAAGACAATCGGGGTTTTTGTCGACTACGCTGAGCAGGTGCGTAACATATCCCAGGTAACGGGCGAGAGCGCTGAAGAGGTCTCACGGCTATTGCAGGTCACAGATGATTATAAGATCGACGCTGAGAAACTGACGCAGGTCATGAAGAAAATGGCGCGGGAAGGGTTTGCCTTCACAACCGACGCACTGGCGGATTTATCTGACGAATACCTGAAAATACAAGACCCGGTCGAGCGTACCAATTTCTTGTTCGATACCTTCGGGCGCGAGGGAGAAGCCTTTGCCGAGGTCATGCTACAGGGCGGGGCTGCCATACGCGACCAGAGCGCGGCAATCGCTGATGGTTTAATATTGACACAACAGGCAATAGATGACGCCCGCGAGTATGAAAGAGCTATGGATGCCCTGAAAGAAACTACTGAGGCATTGGCAATATCTATAGGCGGAGAACTAATCCCGGCTGTTACTTTTTATGCAACTTTGCTGGAAACAATTATTACAGACACTAAAAATGTAACTTCGGCTACAGATTTATTGGGGATATTTTTTGACAAGCTCGGCGACTTAGGTTGGGGGAATATACCGCAAACAAACGAACAGTTGGAAAGAATGACCGATAATCTCAACGAAGAAGCTGATGCTGCTAGAAACGCCGCCACGGCGACTGGAGATTTTGGAAAGATCGCTTCCACAACCGTGACTGGCGCACAGATGTTGGACACGCAAAACAAAAAACTTGCCGATTCAATCACGGCTATGAAAGACGCTGAGGTTGCATACGTCGATTATAAAAATGCCAATCCGTTGGATACTGCCGGTATTCAGGCGATGCGCGATAAGTGGGTTGGGCTGGCCGGAAATGTGAAAGACGTGCAGGATGCAAATGACCTGCAAACTAAGGCGTGGCTGGCAAATATCCTGCTGCAGCAGTTGTCTTTAGGTCCGGAAGGGTTATCTGGTGCGGAGATGGCTTTCTATCTTCAATACATGGAAGATAGCGGACTGATGACCGAGGAAAGCCGGATCAAGACCGAGGCAATGTACAACGACATGGTAACAATGGCGGGCGGGTTCAGCGAGGCAGCAGAACAAGCAGAAAATATATCAAAGGGTCTGGCTAAAATTCCAAAAGAAGTAACCAGCAATGTCACCATAACAGAAACGACCATCCGCAAAGTGATAGATTATTCCGGCGGGCAATCAAACAGGCGCGCTACAGGCGGCGGAATCAATGCCGGTTCGATGTTGTTTGATGGAGCCTTTGCGGGCGGTGGCTCATTCGGGGGGGATTACCTCTGGAACGAGAGCGCACAGTCACGCCCTGAAGTATTCGTGGGCGGCGGCGGCTATGTCCTGACCAAACAGGATGCTATGAAAGCGCTGGGCGGGGGCAATGGCGGCGGAGGCGGAGCTGTGATAGTTTTGAATTACTCTCCGATGTTATCAATGGGTGATCGGGCTGAAATGGAAACCGTACTTATCCCCTTACTCAAGGAACAGTTAGGATTATGACGCTGACTTGGACGCTGAATATGTATTGGAATGGATATACTGGAGGCGGAGAAACCGACGAAAGCGGGCGCATGAGGGGCGTTTCAGTAGTGCGCGGCAAAAAAACTATGTTCGGGAATACTGGTTTTACCCGTCCACAACCAGGAACATTAACGATTGATCTTGATAATTGGGACGGAAGATACGATCCGTGGAACACAAGCAGCCCGTTGTACCCAGATTTCAAGCCAGGTGTTTATGCTCAATTATCTGTTGATTACGGATCATCACATGGAGTATTTGCAGGGATAATAAAAAATATTATTCCTGGCATTGATAAAACGAGGGTGGTTTTTGCGGACACATGGGAATGGCTGAAAGGAAAAAACTCGTATGTTGATCTGCATGAAAACATAAATACTTATGATGCAATTAGTCATGTTCTTGTATCTGTAGATTGTCCGGAGTATTTATCTATTGGCTATTTATATAAGAACGAGAATCCAATCCCTTATTTTTGGGCTGGAGGTCAATCGGCGCACGACCTTGTGCACGAACTTAGCGAGAGCGAATTGGGTCAGATTTACGTTAATTTCTTTGGTGATTTCAAATACAAGTCCAGACAGTCAACCTATACCGATGTGTCCGCAGTAACCATAACGCAAGCGGATCTGCTTAAGGATATTTATCTACCTCAGCCCTGGGATAATATTCGCAATTTAGTCAAGGCGAAAGCGCACCCCCGGACATTGCAATCGTTACAGGTATTATGGACATTGAATGACATCCCGGCTGTCTCTCCAGGTGAGAGCATCACACTCTACACACCCTACTCCTACGCAGGCAAACCCGTCCCTGGTTACGCTGTAGTCTCTCCGGTTGCGAACACAGACTACACCATGAACACCGCCAGCACAGGAGCCAGCGTAGACTTGACGGCAAGTTTCACGGTAGTACAGACCAAATATGGCGACACGTCAAAACTCGTGATCACAAACAATCATGTCAGCCTACTTGGTTATATTATATTACTACAGGTGCGCGGGCAACCTCTGGACACCCCCGACCCCATCGAGGTCATAACTGACAAAAGCGGCACCAGCCAGCCACGCATTTTGTCAATCGATCTACCCTGGCAACAAAACTATAACTCAGCCAGAGACTTTTCAAGTTATCTGGCGTGTTTATATTACCTGCCCAAACCAATTCCAATAATCCAAATAGAGGCGCGTGATTCTCTACAATTTGATTATGAGCTTTACACTAAAATTACGCTACAAATTGCGAAACTTGGTATCTCAGCGGATTACTATATTATCGGTATTGAGCACAAAAGCCTTAACGATGGTTGCCAGAAAATAGTGACCACTTATTATCTGGAGCCAACCGAATCAGTGGCAGCCTGGACGTTCTCAACCAATATTGGCGTGAGTTCAATATTGGCTTATTAGGAGTAATATTATGCCATTACCAAACACGTTCCCAACCGTTGCAACAAATGATCTATGGACAGCCGCAAACCATAATACCTACCTACGCGATAACCTGAATTATCTTGACAACAAAGTAGCCGCGAATATCTGGTTATCTGGCGCGGGTGGTTGGGCGTCTCAAACTCTTGGCGCGGGTGCGGGCGGGCAACTTGAAATGGGAACCAACAAGCAAAACATAAAATACATCAGCTTTGCGGATGCGGCTTTCAGTTATGCGGAGTGGGGATTTGTTATGCCGGATGATTGGGACGGTGGCACTTTTACAGCTAAATTTCATTGGATGCATCCTGCTACAGTTACCAACTTCGGGGTGGCGTGGGGGCTGCAAGGACGCGCTTATGCCAATGACGATGCGCTGGACCAAGCCTGGGGTACAGAAGTCGTGACAGTGGATACAGGTGGCACGACCTCGGATATTTACGTCAGTCCGGCGTCAGGAGCAATTACACTGGCAGGCAGTCCCGCAGCCGGTCAATATGTCCAGTTCCGGGCGCGCCGCAAATATGACGATGGCTCGGATAACATGGCTGTAGCTGCTTATCTGATCGGTATTCAATTGACCTACACGAGGACTTAATGACAATAGCATTTGATGCAATCGCTTCTAAAGCATCGACATCAGGCAGCACGACTTGGACACATACGCCATCAGGAACTCCGGCGGGCGTATTGGTTTTTATCCATCAAAGACAAGACCAGACGGACGTTGTAACGGCGGTTACTTATGGCGGGGTTGCCATGACGCGTTTAGCGAGAATTGGAAACTCGGGAATAGCTCTTGCCAGTTCTGAATATGCTTATTTTCTAGGCAATGGTGTTCCGTCAGGCGCACAAACTGTCTCGGTAACCCACAGTTCTGCAAAGGACTGTGTCTATGAGAGTATAACCTATACATCTAGCACCAATATTTCTAAAGTACAGGATTATAAAACCTTATCCGCAGACGGGGCAGCCCCACGCGGTACTAATTTGTCACTTGGTGGAAATACTTGTCATGTCTCTTTGGGGTATGCGACAGAGCATTATGCCCTTACTCAATACGCGCCGTTGGCAGGGTGGACGGTGCGCAGAGAGACAGACCATACAAACGACTGTACGGGGTGTGAAACTTATGATACGGTTGGAACGACTGATGTGTCTTGGGGGCATGATGTATCTGGAGAAACAACTAAATTCTTTGCTTCGATAGCGGTTGCGGTGACTGAATTTAGCGGCGGCTCCAACCCTGCCCCAATCAGCCCGTTTTTGATGATTTAGATTGCTGTTCAATGCGTAATTCAAACTGGATCAATTCTTGGGTGTCGATGGTATTCAACAACGCCGTCCCGTAAGCCGACCAATTCGCATGACCAAAATACCGCGCGATCGCATTAAGCCCGTCGTTGCGTTTGCGGGTGTAGACCTGTTCATTAGATAATGGTTTTTCTGGAAGCGCCAGACCGAGCCTTCTACATATTTTTTTACTTGTTGGAATGTTTCCGTTTACCAGTAAATCCCAGACATACCGAATATTTACACGATATTTTGCAGCCATTTTATGAATACTCTTAATTCCTAAATATTCGTTTTGCAGACGTTTTATATCTGGATTGGCACTATCTACCATATTTGCTATTTTACGCATTTAATATGTCCTATTTTCTATGTTATTACATAACATAGAAATTTTATCGCATCCACGGGTCATCCCGCATCCCGTCCAGAATAGCATTAGCATCATGCCACGCCCAGACAACCAGGACGATGAAATAAATGGTCACAATTACCAGTAGTATTATCCCAAGTATCAGCATGGCAGCTCCTCTATCGTTATCGTAACCTTCCCGCCGGGGAACGGATCGTCAAGGTCAATGAGTATCTTTTTTATCTGGTGGTCATCCGCTCCGCACGCCGCGAAAATCCCATCTATTCCAGCCTTGCAACTCGATAGCAAATTATCCATGTCGTAGTGACGGCGCGTGGGCGGGCTGAATACCACCTCCATCACGAGCGGCTTATTGTTAGGTATCTGCATCTTGTTTTCCAGGGCGAATAGGCGACCTTCAAACTTTGCGCTTGCGGCTGCCTTTGCCTTGACCCTGTAATGGACACGGGCGTTGGGTGACAATTCGTGGGACGGCCACGGGAGTTCTATGGTGTTTGTCATTTTATCTTTTCAAAACTTACACTCTCTGAATAATACCCGTTAGATTCTCCGTACCATCGGATTGTTACATAACCCTTTATAGTAGCGAGTTTATAAAAAGTCCACGTAAAACTGTCTTGATATTCTATTGTTACATTTTCTGGATTTTCGTTACTCTCTACCTCCTCGGCTAAAAGAATTGGAGAGCCTATTAGATCGTCCAACTCCCCACAAATATCTTCTATTTCCACATTCTCACAACAATCTTGACCGTGAAATAAGCGATATGATTCGCCGTTATCACAGATGAATATTAGTTCTTCGTTGTTTTCGTTTCTTACTTCTGTCAAGGTCTTTCCCACTAAACTTTCAAATTGAATTTCGTTATACTCGTTCATTATTTTATTCCTCCTCCGTCAGTAAAGCAGCACGACAGATTGCGAGGGGAAGCTCATCGGAATAAATGCACACAGGTTCGCCTTTTATATTCCCTATCACTTCCCATTTTCCCGCTGGACTTGTATTCTTTGATATAGAGATGTCTTCAAACATATCCACCACTTCCCACGCATCGGATATGTAGGATGAATAATGTTTAAGAGTAAACTCAAAATCCCAGGATTTTTTCACTATTCCAAATAGTTTGTCAGCCACCAGCGCATCCAAACATCTTGAGGCTGGGTGATCCATTATGTCTATTCCGCAGGTGCATGTTTTCATTGTTTTATCCTTTCATAACATTGACATCAGATGCTCGTTATCTACTCTCAGCCGTTGGTTTTCTTTTTGTAATTTTTCTTTGAAATCAATGTAAGCATGTTCGATTTCGGTAATCTTTACAAGCAGGTCTGCAAGTTCAGATATATGGGCGTCAACTAATTTAACCCACTCCGCCTTCAGCCGCGCGTTCTCTGTGCGGAGGGCGGCGAGTTCTTTTTTTGCACCGCCAACTACGCAATTACAATCACCGTTACCGCGTGAATACATACAGATATTGGTGTGTCTATTGTATCCAACAACTTCATCAAGTGCGCTCATTTAAATCTCCCTATAAAACTTCGGTATCGGCTTACCTTCGAGGTCGTGTTCAAGTACCAGCATGTAGATATACGCCAGACAAACAGCCCTGCTCTGGTTTCCGAGATATGCAATTTGTTTCAATGCCTCAACGTGCGCATCCGCCAGCGATCTCTTTTCCGGGGGCAGGTTCGCCTTCCATTCGTCAAATGTATCCGCTATGCCCTGTGCATTTTCGGTTGTGACTTTCATGTTCATTTCAGTATCCATGACACGATCACAGCCACGATCAGAAAGAACACGGTATCAAACAGGATGCAGATCAAGCATCCTTGCATGGAACAGGGTACTCCGGGCGTCTCTAGATCGCCGTTCATTGTCCCAACTCCGAGATCAGGCTGTCAATATAAGCCTTCACTTTTTTAAGCGCGTCGATCACGTCTTCAACATTGTTGATAGGCGGGACAGGCGGCGGGGTGATAGTGTCGTGCAGGACATACTGGTTGGACACATATCCTGCAAGCGGGTAGTCAATTCTAGACCACCAGATACCCGCCAGGACTGTACCGGTCACATTGATGCGCGTGCCAGTTGGCAGCGTCTTGATAATTGTGCCTACAGTGGAGGCTATGGATCTGACGTTCAGGTTTACGGTCGTTTGTGCGTTCGTGATCGCGGGCATTGGTTCCTCTGTTGGTGGTTGAGCGACCACCTCGCCAAATAAAAGAGTAAAGTTTTCATCACTACAAATATTTATGTCGATGTGCTTCTGCCAATAGGTAAGTTGGTCCAAGTATGGGAACCAGGTCAATGCCTGCCACAAATTGACGGTCGTTACTCCGAGAGGGTTGGGCGGCCAATAATTATTGATCTTCTCCATGATCTTGCGCAGGCTTGAGACTGGAATTGTTGGGATCTCTTTGTCCCACTCCGCACCCAGAGAACGGATGTAATTCTGATACCAGGTGAAAGGCTTAACGTAGTAAGCGCTCCAATAAGGCGCGGTGTTGATCCATAGGTATGCTTTGGGGATGTAGGTATTGAGCACCCACCCGCCCGAGTAGTTACCAACTATCTTATTGGGGAAGGCGTCACGCATGTAAGCAAACACCGTCTTATAGAACGCGTTCAGGGTGTCAGGAGAAATTACATTTCCGGAACTAAAATACTTTGTCTCTTCAATATCCACCCAGACCGAGAGGCAGTCGGGGTATTCATTGACCAGAACCTCAAATAACTCACACTGTGATTTGACCGCCAGTCCGGGGTAATAATAAAAATAAAAACCGAACGGCAGCCCCAGCTCCCGACACCACTTGACGAAGGTTGGCAGCATGTCATCCTCAGAATGTGCCGCGCCCGCCCGGATGATCACGCCGTCAATGTCAAGTAATTTGAATTTCTCGAGGGTGTAGGTGTCTTGGTAAACTGAAACGTCGGCTATGATTCGCATGTTATCCTACCTCCAAGTAGAGGTACTGCCCCACAACCAACCGCGCTCTGGTGACCTGCGATAATAATTTTCGTATTTTTTGATCGCGGTTTCGATGGTCTCCTCCCTGTCCAGTGAGTAGCACCTGAGCTTCTCGGGCGCTGGTAATTCCCGTCCGTCTTTTATATTTGTGATGTTGATCGCTACTGTGTCGGTCATGCGTCTTCTCCCATGATAATTTCGGCAGCATCTTCAAGCTGATTTTCCAGTTCTGCTATGCGTTCACGTTGGGTTGCGTTCAAAAGCGCAAGCTCGTTGTTTGCTATTATATATTGCCCGAATTGCATGTGGAGTTTCGTGTCATTGTCTTCCAGTTTTTTGATACGCTCATAAAGTTCGGCTAATTCCTCCGCCGCACTTGTGGCTGTTGCACTAAAATCGTCATCATACGCCGCAACAATACATTTTTCAATTGACCCTTCAAGTACTCCCGCCTGATGTTTTGACAATAAAACATTTATCTCGCTCATCATTCCTTGCCTCCTCTTGATCTCTCCATCGACAATTTAGCGTGCAAGTTCTGCGGCACGCACTCGCAGAATATCAGCCTGCCAAACTCCTGCTGTGTTGGGTGCAATTCACGGCGCAGCCAGCCCGTACCTTTGCAGACTGTACAATTAAACTTGCCCGGGCTTCCCGGCTGCCACAGGCTCCAGGATGGTATCTGCGATTGCCAGTCGTGGATGTAGATGGTCATTTTATATCTCCCCATTGACTTGCCATCGCGTCTGCTATTCCCTGAAAGGTACGGCTTCTTTCGTGTCCACTTCTGTGTTTTCCTTCTGTAAAATACCGTTTCTTTTTTCTTAGTGTGTTGCTAATGGTAAAAGGCTCTGGTTTTTTTGTATGGGTTTTTTCTTCAAAGAACGTGTCCTGTTCTGAATGGATAAGAAGCGGCAAGTTTTTTAACCACAACCAGGTTGTTTTTATATCCTCGTTTCCAAAATAATAGGGTTGAATTTCTTGAGAATATTTTGCAATAGTAGGACTGGCACAACCTTTTGGGTTTTCAACGCATATTTTGTCAATAGGAGCTTCCCATAATTGCCTAAAAAAATCCAACGCATCAAGTCTTAATTTACACCTGCCTGGTTTATTCCAATGTGCTGTTCCGGCATAGCTAATATAAGTGCACGGTGGATGCGCTATCATCAAATCCCAACCATCCTTTATTATTTCCAAGACATCCCCTTGTAAATGCTGTCCTGGTATCTCGGTTGGCAATAGATCGCAACTCCACGCATCATGCCCTCGTTTTGCAAATGCCTCTCTGACTATTCCGCTAAACTCACATGCAACCAACACTTTCATAATCTGCCTTTGCCTCCGAATTTATCAGCCAGCATTTTTATATCTGCTTTGGTTTGTTCTTCCATCGCCCTGTTGTCATAGTCTGTCAATGCCGGATGCTGCAAGGTCTCATCCCTGACCTGCTCGATAACTTCTTCATAAATTTTTAGGAAGCGCATCCTGGTAAAATCCTCTTTCCCGTTCTCTATCTCCAGACAGATTTGCGGGAAGCCACCCATGCGCCTTAGCGTCTCTCTTGTGGACGGGTGGTCCAGGATCGGAGAGCTGCCACCGCCTGATAAATTGCCGGCAGGCATGCGCACTATTGATTCTCTGCACTCCGCCCAAACCGCGCTGCCTGTCTCAAGTCCGGTATTCTTTACACGCATCCCGGCAACCTTGCCACGTATCTCACCTGGGGATGGTGCAAAGGCGCGTCCGCTTTCAAGGCAGCAGGATTTGACTGCGAGCTGCAGTTCCTGGTATGGTACATCACCCAACAGATCCTCTAACACGTCAATGGTTGTTAATCCACCCTCGATGATCGGGTTGTAGTTTGGAAATGCCAGTTTGATATACGCCACAATATTCGTTATGTCATTACGCGTTGCCATCGATCACCTCCGGTACTCTAAGTTTATTAAGCTTCGTGAAAAAGTCCTCGTTACTGTCTTTCTTTCCTGGCTTGCTCTGCCCTTGCTTCCAATTCTTCGCCGCCGTCTCCATACTGTCCATCAGCCCCATGCGGTTGGTCATGTTGATCTCTTTCTTCTCAGCCCATTCTGCGATACGTTGCGCTTGCTCGAACCCGACCGATTCAACCAGGGCGATCCATCGTTTTTGTTCTCTCTGATTATTGAAGTTCCCGAAGTGAGCAAAAAATTCAGCATCCGTTGGTGATTTTGATGATGTTGCCGTATTATTATTAATCTTTTCTATATCTTCCTCTGTATCTTCCTCTGTATCTCCATCACGTTTCGTTGCATCATCGTTTCCGTTGCGTTCCGTGTAGATACTTTTTTGTTTCACAATCCTGTGTTGTCGTGACCTTTCTGTTGATGGTACAGGTGCTTGACGTTCTGAAAACTTGCGGATCATAATACCTTCTTCACATTCAACTAGAAAATTGATGGCTGCCAATTCATTCTTGACACTAAACCACCAATCAACGTCACGCCTGGTATAAAAGCAAACATCTTCTAAACTTGGGATTACTCCATCACTACCGATCTTCTTACACAGTAACATCAATTCATACATTCCAACCCTTGCAGCATCAGATAACTTGTAATACTTCGGGTCGTCTAGGATCTCGACATATAATTTCAACCAGTAACCTGCCATAAATACCACCTTGTAAAAAGAAACCTCGCTACAACATTTTGCTCTACCTTGTCACAGGTTCGAGAAGTTGTTGTTATAGCGAGGTGTCTTTAGAGCAAAAAACTTCTTGAACCCTGTGACATATTTAGTATATAACTTTCCGCACCCAATGTCAAGCATCAAATCAAGATCCCAATTATGTAGATATTATTTACCACCGGGTACAGGGACACCAGGCAGGGCAGCCAGTACGCAGGAACCAGCCGTCTCAGCGCCGGGATGTTTATTGGATATTCCAACACGCCCGTAAAAAAGGTTATCCACATCAGCTTGATCAGGTACGCTCTCCACATCGGCATACTGGAAAATATAGGGTTGCCTTCGATCATGCCGAAGTAAGACAGCCCGACCATAGTTGTCAGGATGTCAAGCATTTCGAGGAGTAGGAATAACTTGGTGAAGTTACGTAGTTTAAGCATCAAACTTGCTCCAAGTCCTGCCAGAATGTTAATTCTTTCCCAATATTTAAACCATTAGTAAACCATGCGGTTGCAAACCATGACCCAGAACCCTCACCAGATGGGGTTTTAAAATTAACTCTTTTTGGAAGAAATATAATCTCTAAGCCATTCTCCCTAAATAAGTTTTGTCTCGTAGTGGTTTCAAGAGTTGTCAACGGCAGCAATAATGCAAACGGCAATCCTGTCTCGTAGCACCTTTCAAGGAATTTATTTTTTATTGTGTAGGGTGGATTTGTTATAATGCTCGTAACCCCATCTGGAATATCACAAGTGATAAAATCTGTTCCTGTCATTAAGTCAGTACCGATTGTCTCGATATAATAAGATAATCCCTTGACTAAGTTACCATCCCCGCAAGCACACTCCCAAACAATACCATCTGGAATATATTGGATAAGTGGATTAAGAACCCATGCCGGCGTTTGAAAATCGTTGCTGTGCCCTTGCTGCATAGTAGTTGGTTTTGTCATATCAATACATCTCCTGGTACAACTCATCCTGCCTTGCCGAATACACCGCCGTCCTTTGCCTTGTGCTCGCGTCGATCCTGCCCGGTCTCAGCAGATCATCAGCCCGCATGTACCCGCAGAATAAATAGACAGGGAGGCGACCGACAAGCAGCACGAAATAATCTGGTTTCGTTCTCCATTCCTTGATAGCCTTCGCTTGCAGACGGGCATCCATCCTGAGCGAATGTTTCACGTCAATGCGCCGCCCGTTTACAATGGCATCGTAGGGTGCGAAGTGTCTGGGGTTCATGTCCGGCGCGGCTCTTGTCATCCGGCAAAATGCGACCTCGGCGCCGAATGAATTAATCTCATGCTCCAGCCGATCACCTGCGAAGTAAGGCGAATAACCAGCCTGAACCTGCTGACAATATTGCACCCGCAGGCTGGCGATCCGCTTCACCTCGGTAATGTCGTGCTGATCCAGGCTGATAAGTTGTGTCATTTATTGTTCCGAAGTCATAGTAAGTTCTTTGACTTCAAACCTCATGGTTGACTGGCGGCTTTCAAAATACGCAGTAATTGGTTTATCCCTTGTGGATAGCATACCCAGAGAGCGCGCCTTGATATTATTATCTTCGGTCACGCGTGCCTGCACAGAGATATTCACTTGCAAAGTTTTGTGGTCTGTCTTGACCGATTGCACCCAACAATCAATCGTAGTTGACAGATCCTCGTCCCCATCTTTTTCGTGAATTTTTAGAGAGCAAGGTACTTCATTCCTGGCTAACCCACCGAGATTTTCCCGTTCAAATTCAGCATCGTCGACAGACGAAGCTATGGATATTTTTATTTCATCATCTGCCCAGTTTGTTGTAACTGTTTTGATGTACCCATTTAGTACGATTTTTTCAAACATTAGTATCTCCTTTTAAATTTATTCCTGCTGCCCGCGCACATACCAGCCAGCGGCGAAACCAGCGAACACACAAATAAAGATCATGGCAAATAACCAAGGGGGGATCATGTCTGCTCCTCGATAATCTTTGCTGACAGTTTGACCATCGCCTCGTAGTTGGACTTCAACCCGTATTTCAGGCGAATGGCTGCTACGGTATTTTTTAGGTTCTCCTCACTGCAACCCAGGCGGATTACTGCCTTGCCGTCTTTATCCAGCCATGCGTAACCAATACGCTTTGTTTCGCCGATTGGACCAAAAGACATTATTCCGTCGGCTTCGTACAGGTTGGCTCCGCTCAGGTTGGCTCCGCGCAGGTCGGCTCCGCTCAGGTTGGCTCCGCGCAGGTCGGCTTCGTACAGGTTGGCTCCGCTCAGGTCGGCTCCGCTCAGGTTGGCTCCGCGCAGGTCGGCTTCGTACAGGTTGGCTCCGCTCAGGTTGGCTCCGCGCAGGTCGGCTCCGCGCAGGTCGGCTCCGTACAGGTTGGCTCCGTACAGGTTGGCTCCGTACAGGTTGGCTCCGCGCAGGTCGGCTCCGCGCAGGTCGGCTCCGTACAGGTTGGCTCCGTACAGGTTGGCTCCGTACAGGTTGGCTCCGCCCAGGTTGGCTTCGCCCAGGTCGGCTCTGGAACCGCCTTCCTCGTCACATAGCCATTTGATATGCAGGTCTAAGATATTTTTGATCTCGTTTGCGTTCATCTCACTTTTTCCTTATGGTCACACTAGGATCGCCCACGTCGTAGCAACTCTTGACTTCCGGGTTGCGCTCGACATAAGCATCCAACCGCTTGGCGTTCCATGTCTTCTTACCTTTGACATAGATTGCCTGATAGTGCGTACCATCAACCGTGTATCCGATCTCTTTGGTGGCTGTCTTGATCTCGCTCTTGAGCTTCTCGATGTTCTCCTCAACTGCCTGACGTGATCCTGCAAACTCAGCTTCAATGTCAGCCTTGCGTTTTGCAACATCTGCGTAGACCGCTCGTGTACCGTCGTTGATATCCGCTTCAAGTTCCAGCCTGTCGTTATTGATCTGTTCGCGGATAGCCGCCATTTGTCTGGCGTCAAACTCTTGTATTCGGTTGCGCTGCCGGTCGATCTCGGCCAGTGCTTCTTTGATCTCGTCAGGAACAACAATCTTTGCGAGGCCGGCAGTTATTAGTTCACGGTGGGCTTTCAGTGCTGGTTGATACTTATTCTCAACCTCGCCCAATAACTTCATTCCGTTGGCCACGATCGCCTCAACCTCAGCCGGGATCTTCACTTCTTCCAGCAGTTCACGTTTTTTGATCTCGATCAGGTCACGCTGTGATTCAAATTCTGTCAGTTGATCCAACTTTTCCTTGATGTATTCTTCAGTGGATGGTATTCCCCTGGCGGCTGCTGCGAACAATCCGGCTGCGCCTGTCTTGTATTCTGCATTATTTTCTGTCATAATAAACCTCCTCGAATGTAATCCCCACCTTGCCGTCAAGCCATTCAGCGGCAATGTCACGCACAGGGTAGGGATTGGGTATTAGCTGCTGGCTTGCGCCTTTGCATCGTCCACGAACTGCTTGAGATCCTTATACATTGATCGGATCTTATCAATGGTCACGTTCTCAGGGATCTCCTCAGCGAAGAGACCGAGGGCAGCCGCGTCCAGTTCCAGTTCCTTGTACAGTCGGATGCCTTTTTCAATGGGGCTTTCCTTGACAGCTTCTTTCTTGGCTGCTGGCTGTGCTGGTGTGGCTGGTACATCCACAAATTGACCGGGCAGGAAGTCGTCAATGTCTTGGGTAAAGTATTCGCTCATTCCAGTTGCTATCAGGGTAGCGGCAACCAGAGCGCGCTTATCCGCCATTTTCAGGATCGTATTTACCAGGTCGGATACATCCGGGTTCTTGACCTGCCCGACATCCTGCCCGGTGATCGCTGTATCTGCATCCGCAAACTTGGCACCGCATCCGCCTTTCTTGGCGAAGCACAACCACCCACCGCCGTACTCAGCCTTACCTTTGATGATGGTTGGCTTTCCACAATTCGGGCAAACCCGCTCACCGCCGCGATAGCGATATTTCTTCTCCCATGAATTGCAGGAGCCGTCCACACTAGCTACCAGTTGATCGCCGCGCCAAAGATTGCAAGTGCGGCGATAAAAGAAAAATGGTTCGCCGCCGTGCTGTTCGCCTGTCCAATCATTGACCACCTCAGCGTCAACGAAGCGGGGAGATAAACCGAAAAACGATGTGGCTTTTTCGGCACCGGCTTTCAAAAGGGTTGGCTTGGTTGATCCTGGAATAATGCCATAATCAACGTCCGCTTTCATAATGCCGTCAATCAAATCTTTCTTCGCTTGATACGCTGCCAGCGCATCCTTGACGGTGACTACAGGAGCCATAAACCCTGCTTGTTGGCTGACTACGATCTCATTTCTTGTCATTGTCTTGCCTCCTCAAAACGGTAAAAATTCGGATAAAATGCTGCGCTGTGTATCGCGCAGGTCTTGCTCGTCTGCTGCTCTTTCGATCTCATCCTGCATCCGATCTTCATAGACCAGCTCGGATTGCATAGCTGCCAGCCGCTCCACCATCAGCGGGTACATCTCGCCTCTGCTCTGCTCCGGTCGACTGAAGAACCATTCCTCACAGTCGGGATCAATGTCCATCAGTTCTCTGGCGACCCGGTTGTATTCCCTCAGCCAGACTGCGTTACGATCAGCTTCTAATTCTTCCCGCAATTGCCGCTTTTCGATCCTTGCTGCCATTCCTGTGCATTTGCCGTTCAAAGTGCGTGCCATTATTTTTCCTCCAGTTCGACAATTCTTTGGTGCAAATTATCAATCACCTCAACCATGTATTTCATGGTATCCAGGAGCATAAAGTCCATGTGCGTCATATAGGGCGCGCCGGGGATGGTGTCGTTATCTCCATTATATTTTTCTTCCAACTGATTGATTCTGCGCTTTACATTTTCTGTGTTTACCATCATTCCTCCAATAACTACTTGATTTTTATATTCGGATGCTGTATCATGGAGTTGTCTTTTCCTCCTAGATTGGACACCCGACTATTTGCCGCCTGCCTGCACCGGGCGGCATTTAGGTTAAGCGTAGATACCTTCACCTGCAAGATAATCGTGTTCATCCTGAGACATTGGCGCATCGTCAGAGTAATCAATCCCAGCCACTGGTTTTCGACCATGTTGTTTCTCGAAACTCAGTGGAAAACTTTTGATACCCTTCTCGCTGATGGTTCCGACCAAAGGAATTTTAGCGATAAGCCATTCCTTTTCAATAAGGGTGCGGATAACCTCTGACATTGACATACCTTTTTCTTCCGCCAATGTTTCCAGCTTCGTTCTTACCTCACTGTCTGCCCTGAAAATAAATCTCTCATCTTTATTCATAGTACCTCCTTATGTATATACATTATATAACGTATGCACATCGAAGTCAAGCATTTTTGGAAACTCGTTTTGACCAATCTATTGTCTAATCAACTAAAATATGTTGTACAATAATAAGTAATGGTTCCTGTTCGTTTTCGTTACGAAGGAGATATAAAATGATGATTGAAAACTTGATAGCTGTAGCTGCCGTACTGCTCACCATCTCGTATGGGGTTGAAAGATTTATAGAAGTGTTCAAACCCCTGTTTGAAATGATCACGCATCCCAAGTGGCAAAGTTCCATCAAACTATTATCAGCCATCCTGATCGGCATAGCCTGCGCCTTCCTGCTGCAATTCAACCTGTTCCTAAAATTGGGCGTGAGTGTGGCGGACATCGTTGGTTATCTGTTTGCCGGACTGATCGCATCCACTGGCAGCACGACCATAAACCGATTGCTTGAATGGCTGAAAACCTTACGCAATGATACAACCACAACCGTGACCAAGACCGTCGAGCTGCCCAAAGGCAACTCCGTGGTGGTCGTAGCTGAGACATCCAGCCAGAGCGCAAAAGATCCAATTGCAGTCGGATAGCCTGAAATGGCGAACCCGATCACATCGCCGATACTGTACGGTATCTCCATCGCGGCACTTATTTACATGCTCCTGACCATTGGGGTCAGCCGCCGGAGAGTATGCAAGTTACTAGCAACAGCCTGCATAGCGCATATTGTTTTGTTCTACACTTACTTTCTTTTCTTCGGGGGGTATCCAGTCATCACCCCTGTCATCAACGGCTGGTCATCCGGCATCCGCGTCCATTCGATACTCACACTTGTCCTGATGACCACCAACTTCGCAAAGGTGAATCGATATGGATAATCTAACCACAATGATCCTTACCATCATAGGCAGCGGCATCCTGTCCACCATAATTGTTGTGTGGGGCAACCGGCACGTGACTGCCTCCAGCGCGGCGGAGAACATAACCAAAGCTGCCAACTCATTGATAGCGCCACTCGAAAAGGAAATATCAAAGCTGGTTGACCGGGTCCAGTTCCAGGAGACAACGATCAAGAGGCTGGAAGGCAAGATCAAGCAGCTGGACAAAATTAACGAACGCTGGGAATGTGAAAATCAGGAACTGCGCGAGCGCGTGAAATACCTGGAGGATATTATCTCTAGCAACGGGCTGGCGCACTTATTGAAACAGAAAGTAGGAAAATGACGGACTATAAGAATAGGATAATATCTCACGGCAGCAAACCAGCAAGCCAGTTTATGGCGCATCCAAACAACTGGCGTAAGCATCCCAAGAATCAACGTTCAGCGGTTCGGGGATCACTTGAATCGTTGGGCTGGGTGGCTGAGGTGATCGAAAACAAAACCACAGGCAGGCTGATAGATGGACACGAGAGAGTGTGGAACGCATTACAGAACGGGGATGCTGAAGTACCTTTTATCCAGGTAGAATTGACCGAAGCGGAAGAGGCGCAAGCCCTGCTAAGTCTGGACGCAATCGCGGCGATGGCAGAAACAGACAGGGAACAGGTGAACGCATTACTGGAACAGGTGGAGACGGATAATGCGGATGTTATGAATTTTCTTAACCAGTTTTCAGCAAGTAATGGAATTATAGAAGGTGTGGACTATGAGAAGGAATGGCAGGGGATGCCTGAGTTTGAGATGATGACAGATAAGTATAGAAGTTTAATAGTTCATTTCACTAATGCAGATGATTTGAAGGATTTTTGTAGTTTAGTTAATCAAGACGTAACCGATAAAACCAAATTTATTTGGTATCCCGCTAAAGAAAAAAACGATCTAAAAAATTTGGAATTTACGAATGAATCCTAATTATCCTGTTTATGTCATTTCTAAAGGCAGATGGGAAACTCGTTTTACAAGTAAAGAGCTTGAATATTTGCACATTCCTTATCATATTGTAATCGAACCACAAGAATACAATAATTATGCAGCAGTAATTGATCCAAAAAAAATATTAGTCCTTCCGTTTAGCAATCTAGGATATGGCGGCATACCTGCAAGGAATTGGGTTTGGGAACACTCTATAAGCATTGGTGCGGAACGGCATTGGATACTAGATGACAACATAAAAGGATTTAGTCGTGTTTACAAAAGCAAAAGATACAATATATCCGACGGCACTATTTTTAAAATTGCCGAAGATTTTACAGACAGATATAAAAATATTGCATTGTCTGGGATGCACTACAGAACTTTTATTCTCGGCGCACTAGACGACAAGAAAGGGAAACCGTTTTTGCTTAATCACAGGATTTATTCTTGTATTCTTATAAAAAACGATATTCCCTACAGATGGCGCGGGAGATATAACGAAGATACAGACTTATCCTTGAGAGTATTAAAAGATGGTTGGTGTACTGTACTTTTTTGGTCATTTCTTGCAGATAAAGCACCTACAATGACAGTAAAAGGCGGAAATACCGAAAGTCTTTATAATCTACAAAATGAGGATGGACGCTTATTAATGGCAAAGTCATTACAAGAACAGCATCCAGACGTTACAACTATAACCCGCAAGTGGGGACGCTGGCAGCATCAAGTAAACTATAAACCATTTAAGAATAATAAGTTGATAAGAAAAGAAGGTATCATAATCCCCGAGGGAATAAATAATTATGGGATGAAATTGGTACATAAATTAGACATACAGAACGGAATCAGTACAGATGACAACTAAAGACCTAATCCCATTCGTCAAGGGTGATCCCCGCATAAACCGCAAAGGTCGCCCCAAGAGCTTCGATGCCCTCCGCAAACTTGCCGTACAGATAGCAGGTGAACAGGCTGGTGAAACCGAATTGACGCGGGTACAGCTTATGCTCAAGGCGATGGCAAGCAGCAAGAACCCACGCGATCGGGAATTGTTTTTGGCGTATGCTTACGGGAAACCTCGCGTTGATATGGACATTACCAGCGGGGGAAAGCCTCTTGACATCACCCTGACATGGCGGACATTCGAGGAGCCTAAAGAAGAATGAATATCACGCTTCCAGCCTTACACGCCAAACAATCTGAAATAGCCACCCATCCGGCGCGCTACAAGGTCGTGGACTGCGGGCGTAGGTGGGGCAAGACGCGGCTGGCGGTTGTGCTGGCAATGGCTGAACTGCTGAAAGGCGGGGCGGTCATGTGGGTTGCCCCGTCCTACGACAAAGCAAACATCGGCTGGCGTCTATTTGAGGAACTATGCCTGCAATTGCCTATGGTCACTGTGCTCAGGGGAGAACGAAGGATCACAACGGCTGCAGGCGGCTGGATAAATGTCTTATCTGCTGACAGTCAAGGCGGGTTGCGCGGTGAGGGTGCGTCTTTGGTCATAGTGGATGAGTGCGCTCATGTCCGTGACTTCATGCGTGTCTGGGAGCAGGAATTGAGACCGGCATTGACAGACCGTAAAGGCAAGGCGGTTTTCATCTCCACGCCCAAAGGATTTAATCACTTTTTCGAGTTATACCGACTGGGGCAGGGGGGCGGGGATTGGATGAGCTGGCAGATACCGTCATCATCCAACCCGTTTCTTGATCCGAAGGAATTGGAAGCTGCTGCCAAAGATTTACCGTCTCTGATTTACAGGCAGGAGTACGGCGCGGAGTTCGTACAATTGGCGGGAGCTTTATTCCGGCGCGAATGGTTTGATGTCATCGAAACATTGCCGGCGATGTACAAGCAATCCAGGCATTGGGATCTGGCAGCCTCGCAAAAGACACAGGCTGATTTTACAGCCGGCGTCAAGGTTGGTATGACCGACACAGGCGATGCGATTGTCCAGGACGTGGTACACGGGCGTTGGGATTGGGCGTCATTGGTCAAGGTTATTGCTCAAACAGCATTGTCAGACGGTCACGGCGTATCGCAGACCGTCGAGACCACCGGCACACAAAAGGGGATGCTTGACCTGCTGCTGGCGGAGCCGTCTTTGGCAGCAACCCCATTCAGGGGGATCAATCCGGTAAGTGATAAAATCACAAGGGCTAATACCTGGCTGGCACGAGCCGAACAACACAAGGTCAAGCTGCTGCGCGGAGCATGGAATAATGCCTGGCTGGATGAGGTTTGTGCATTTCCAGAATCGGAACATGATGACATGGTGGACGGCACGAGCGGAGCGTTTACCGATCTGGCTGACACAGGATTTGAGATCCTATTTGGAGCGTAAATATGGCGAAATTATATAGCGAGACTATCAAAGCGATCACACATATCCCCTCGTGGGCCTCATCCGAGGAAGACTACGGGGACAAGATCAAGACCACCCAGGCGTCATACAAGCTGGTCCCGCTGGTCTATCGGTCGATCCGCTTGCGCTGCGATGCCATTTCCAGCGTGCCGGTCAGAGTTTACAACCAGTCTGACACCCTGGTGGATTGGCCGTTCGTGGTCTCCCCATCCCGCTTCCTGCGCCTGACCGAGGCATCCAAACTGCTGTACGGCGCGGGTTTCTGGCTGAAGCTGCCCAACCCGTACCGACCCAAGACGCTGGACTTTATAAACCCATTTACGATGAACCAGCCCAAGTTACTGTCTGATGGAACCCTGCAATTCAGCCAGACCATCAACGGGCAGATCGTGGCAGTCTGGAAGGAAGAGGACATTGTTTACGTCAAGGATTTTTTCAACCCTGAGGATGACATCGGGCCGGGCGTGTCCGCTGCCGGTGTGGCATTGGCGGATAGCGGGCTATTGCATTACATGTCCAGGTTCTCCAGCAAGTTCTTTGAATCTGGAGCCATGCCATTGACCATCGTTGCCATTGACGGCACGATCGACGAGCCGGAGCGCAAGCGCGTGGAGAACTTTTTCAAGCGCAATATGACCGGCATGGCCAACGCCTGGCGGGTGCTGGCGATGCGGATGCGTGGAACCATGAAGCCCGAAGTCATCACCCCCAAAATATCCGACATGGCGATGGACAACAACTTCACTATTGCCGCCAAGAATATCGAATACGCCTTTGGGATCCCAGAAGGGATGCTACGATCCGAGAGCAACCGAGCCAGTGCCGAGGAGCACCGCAAATCATTCTGGCAGGACACCGTCAGACCGTCCGGGCAGGGGACAGAGGACATACTCAACGAGCAATTGTTTCAACCTATGGGCTTGCGGGCTGAGCTGGCTTTCGAGGATCTGGACATATTTCAGGCGGACGAAGCCGCGCGGGCCGGCAGTCTCAAGAGCCTGGTGGATGCTGGCGTGCCTCTACTCATGGCAATGGAGCAACTTGGCTATGACCTCGACGATGATCAGATAGCAGAATTGAGCAAGAAGCCTGCACCTGCGCCCGTGTCTGTTCCTTCTGACAACAGCCAGAGTGATGCAGAGCAAGACCTTGCAAAATGGGAGCGCATGGCGATCTCGCGCGTGCGGGCTGGCAAGACCATCCGCGACTTTACCAGCGACTGCATCCCCGACGAATTACATGCTGGAATTTCTGAGGCGTTGCAGGACGCCAAGACAGAGGCGGATGTCAAGCGCATATTTGCGGACAAGCCTATTGGCAAGCCGGATAATCAGGCGGAGGCGATACTCAAAGCTATTGAGCTGGAGGTCGCGGCATTGCAGACCAGCCAGCCGATCAACGTCACGGTCAATAATTATCAAGAAAAGCAGCATCCCGTCAAAGATAATGGGGATGAAACAACCTCAATAGTCGTATAATAAATTAGACAAAGGAGCAATAAAATGGCACTTCCACTTCCAAATCCAAGAACTGTAATAGGTGATTCGAGCAACCCCCTCGCAATAACCGGATTTACAAAACTGGCGCGTGTTATCCCGACGCTTTCAACCCATGCCGCATACGCAGCCAACGATTACGTTGGCACATCCGGCGTAGCTATGGTGTTCACCGACGCTGCCAGGATCATAAACGGAAAAGGTCGGATCATGGGCGCAACCCTGATTGACTATGCCCTGCAATCTGTAGCCTGTGAATTATGGTTATTTGATACTGCCATAACTCCGCCAGCCGATAGTGCAGCTTGGACATTATCTGACGCACATGCAGCCCGACTGGTGTGTGTCATTCCATTCAGCACCTACTACGCCAGCGCATTGAACAGTATCTCACATGGCGTTCCCGCTTTTCCTGCTGCATTTCAGACGCTTGCGGCATCGAAAAACCTGTACGGATGCCTTGTTACTCGTGGTGCGCCTGCTTATGCGGATGGCGATTTGACCGTCATTGTAGATATTCTACAGGACTAACATGAACAGACGACAGATGTTGTTGCTGATGGGGAATAGATTGAACCTCCCATATTCGATAGATTTTTCTGGTCTATCGGACGGGCCGCTACCACCCAAGTTCCTTGGGCCAACTTGGTCTATTGTAAGCGGGAAAGCAGTCAATACTCCAACACTGAATGGAGAACTTCTTGCTGACCCCGGCCTGGAGGCAACTTATACTGATGGCAAATGTGACACTTTATTGAAGGGCGGAACGCCTACATTATCCGAATCTTCTGAAGTTCACGGGGGGTCAAAAGCGCAAGACTTTACAGCAGGTGCAAATAACGATTCTTTGAAGTGGGCTGGGCAGGCAGGGATAGCAAGTGTGTGGTATCAGGTTTCAGGTTGGGTAAAGAGGTTGGCTGGAACTGCAAGCCAAGTGTTTTTGGCAGTATACACTGGTGGAGCGGGCACAGCGTTTCCGTCTAATATTACCAGACTACCAATAAAATCTGCGACCTATACACAAAAGAAATTAAACTTCATTCCCCTAACAACCGGACTAAATTATGTTTATCCAACATGGCAAATTGGAGCAACTGGAAATGATAATGTTTTAGTGGATGATATTAGTTTACAAAGAATAAGTAACGAAACTTTATTTTCGCTTCTTCCTTCTTCTCAACCAGATGTAGTTATAAAGGTGCGCCCAGACACTCTGGTAGACAGCACTTGTTTTGGAATGGTTCTTAGAGCAGAAAAACAATTCAATCCGAATAACTACGTTATAGGGATATGCCGTTTAGATAATACAGAAGCAAACGTAAATTTTATGATCATTAAATGCGTTTCTGGTTTATATACGATTGTATTGGCTGAAACAGCTAAAGCTATTGTTGCTGATGCCTGGTTTGAATTGAGGGGTAGCGGTTCGTCTATTTCCGTCTGGTACAACAACCTTCAAGTTGGGACAACTCAAACAATTAGCGATGCCGAGATATTATCAAATCGTCATCATGGCGTAATAAGCGGAGGCAGCAATAAATTCAAAAATTTTTTCTTATCAACAAACTAATGGCATTTCCGTTTGCTTTCGCCGGGTCGTCAATTACTTACTCAACTACTGGTTACAGGCAGATGACAATGGATTATTTAGAGGATTCGTTTCTGCAATATGAATTTGCCTTCACCAGTATTGCCAAGAACGGATATAACACTTGGGCTAATTCGGTGAATTTATCTACCACGATGGCTGAGTATCCCGATATGTTGGTATTTGATACCACGAATGACACTCTATATGATGCAGATTGGGTGAACGCTTATAGGGAAGCATTTATACGAAAAATATGGACAACTAAACCGAGTTGCAGAATTGCTTGGATGAATTTCTTCCAAGTGTCCGATATAGACATTGACGACCCTACGGCGCTCAATCAGACAGATATAACCAGCATGAAAGCCCTCTGTGCTCATTACGACATTCCAGTGGTGGATTATCAAGCGGAAATTGTCCGTTTAGTGAGCGGCGGTGCTCATCTCAATACTTATTTCAGCGACCAGACTCATCCAACTTTGGCAGGACATACCGTAGCGACTAACCTCCTGAAGGCACAAATCCCAAGTGGAGGAAAATCTGTTGCTGTGTTGCCCGCCCGGCTATATGCCTCGTCTGAAAACTACGAAAATACTCCAATCCGAGTAAGTGGTAGTGACGAGACAAGTAAAACCGGAACGTGGACAGACGATGGAACTAGCATATCCAGTTCAACTTCCGATAGCACAATTACATTTACAGCAACCTGCCAAAGTTATGGGGTTTATCGAGCAGATGGTGAGACTAATGGAACGGTTGCGGTGAGCATTGATAGTGGGGCTTATGGAAGCAATTTTGTAATTAACCAGAACGGATACGAAATCGCTGGAGCGAGAGCATTACATACAATAACCATAAAGGTTGTTAGTGGTACTCTAAAAATAGACGAATTTTGGGCAATATAAACACGACCTGATATAGCAAGGTCAGGCGCGTAAAAACTAAGCTTGCTAGAAAGCGCACAGGATACTCGGAGAACAATGACCAAACAAGCCCTGATCGACGCTGTTGAATACCTGGAAAAATGCGGACGCGAGATACCTCTTGCTCTCATGGTCTCGCTTGTCAGTCTGGGTGTCAAGACCGTGGAGTATTTCCAATCGACATTGACCCGCATGGTGCGCAATGTCTACGACGGCGACTTGGGCGGGGAATTTGTCCAGATCATGCAAGACCTGGTACTTGGGCAAATATCACAAGCGTTTGAGACTGCCTGGACGGATGACGGCAACGAGCTGCCTCCGCCTGAGTACATCAGGGATGCAAGTCAGGACATGGTGCACGAACAATGGTCTCACATAGACGATTTTTACCGTGCCATCGTTGACGCCAGGGTAGACCAGACCGGGGTTGATGCGCTATTGAGCCGTGTCCAGTTGTGGGCGAATAGGTACAACGAGGCGTATAACGAGGGGGTGAGATTGATCGCCCTCGAAACAGGCGGAAAGTTGGTCTGGCGTTTGGGAAAAACTGAGGAGCATTGTGATACATGCTCGCGGCTGAATGGCATTGTCGCTTATGCCTCAGAATGGGAAACAGCCCAGGTAAAACCACAGGCAGCCCCCAACGAATATTTAACCTGCGGGGGGTGGCGATGTGATTGCTCGCTTGACCCGACCAAGAAGCGCAAGACGCCGGGCGCATTGGATAAGATACTTGGCATTATCGTAGGCGGTCACCTATGATCCAGGTCACCATCCGCAACGCCAAAGAAGTGGCAGCCTTCCTGAAGTCCGTTCCCGTTGACACAAAGAAGATTGCGCATCACAGCGTATTGGTTTATGTCATGGGCAATAAGGGACACGGGTTGATGCACTACGTCCCGTACAAGCACATCACGGTCAAACAGGCGGGCGGCTGGAAGTCTGACAAGCAACGCCGCTATGTCATGGCGAAGATCCGCGAAGGCAAGATTGATCCGGGCGTGCCACATCGCACCGGAGAGATGCAGCGAGCCTGGGATATACAGCATATCGGAGACCAGGAGCGGATCATCAATCCGTTGGGTTATCCTAACTTCGTCATGCAGGATGAGGAGCAGACTTTGGGACACAAGAAGCGCGGCTGGCGGGTGGTCTCGGAGGTGGTCAAGAATAACCTTGCCGGGGCATTGAGATACGCCAACGCTGAGGTACAAAAATGGCTGAACGAACACGGCAAATAAGTTGTATAATAATCTTATGAGTGATAAAGAGTTTTGGGAACTTATCAGGCGTGCGCTTCTAATGGTTGTGAGAGCCATTGAGAAAAAGTATTCAATCGGAGGAAATGGATAATGGTAATTGTCAAAGACAGGCTTGTAATGGGCGTAACGGATGGTCACGGAAATATTATCATCGAGGATAAGCCCAAAATGGATCAATGGAAGCTTGATAACATAAAAAGCGATGCAGCCCGAATAAGAAAGATGCTTGAAGGAGCGCTATTCTTCGGAGAACTGATTGATTTTGAGAATCAGGATATGGTTTTAGCTGCAGGGTTTTACGCCGGATTGTACGGTGAAAAAGATCGTCTCGTCAAAGAGTTTCCGGATATATTCGGAATAATGCGGAATGAATAATGGATAAGACAATTACATTAAGCGTAAAATTATCTAAAGAATTATTAGATGATTCTTTAGGAACTAAAGAAATAATTGAGGCAGAATTAAGCAGACAGTTGCACAATTATTTATTATCTGAAAATAAGAAACTGGAAAAGCTAATACTAGAGGGCGACCCTAGCAAGCGCAAGCCTGTTGGAGTACTTAAACAGAAAGAATAAATAACCATATCAACCAGCCCCGGCTTCGTGCCTGCGCATAAACCAGAACCGCAGAAATCCCGTTCTTAACGAATGGGATTTTTTTGTTACCGGAGCATAAATGGAAATCAACGCCTATCAATTCAAAATAAAACTGGCAACGGGTGAGTACAAGGGTGCGCGCTCGTGGGACTTGGTCAAGCGTATGCGTATGCCGGGCGAATACTCCGGCAAGAAGTACAGCGTGCTGGGTGTCCCCTTCGGTGGCATATTCGAAGGGCGAGATGCGGACGGCGAGACCTTCAGCAACAAGACCGACTTATGGCTGCAAGACGGCAAATCCATCCCGGTTACTTATTATCATGGTTTCGGGGCGGATGAGCCTTACACTATTCAAGACATCCCTGTCATCATAGGCATAGCAACCTTCCAGAAAATGAACGATGAAGGCTATTGGTTCGAGGTCACGTTGGACCAAAACGAACCGCTTGCAGACCGGATAGCCGCCACGCCACAAGATAAGTTGCGGGCGTCCTCCGGGGCGATTGGTCACCTGGTGCGCAAGACGCGTCAGGGAGTTATAAACGTATGGCCAATTGGCGAACTGGCACTGTTCGACACAAATGATTGGAGACAGCCAGCGAATGAACTCGCTGTTGTTTTGGCAAAAGCTGATAGCACAGAGACACAGACGCCCGCGGGCGTAGAGGTCGAAGTGGAAGGCAACGCCGCAAAGTCAAATTTAACCCTATCAACTAACCAAACAGGAGAACTAAATATCATGGACGAAAACGAAAACATCGAAGTCGAGACCCCTGAAGCCGTACAGGCTCCAGAGATCGACATCAAGGCTCTGGTAGCAGAGCAGGTAAAAGCCGCGCTGGAGGCAATGCGCCCCGCTCCGGTTTTCCGATTGACACAGGCTCCAGCGGTCATCAAATCGCTTGGCGATCCTGATCCAGCCAAAGCCTTTCTTGAATATTGCCGATCTGGCAGCAAGTCCATCAAGGGCTTGATCCCCGCCAGCAAGGCAGCTTTGCAGGAAGGCACAACCACCGAAGGCGGGTTCCTGGTTCCCAACCAGCTCATGCCGGGCGTCATCACCAAACGTGATGAACTCTCGGTTGTTCGTCGGGCAGGTGCTCGCATTGTGCAAACCAACCGCGATTATGCGGACTTTGTCTCTGAAGATACCAGCATGACCGACTTTGTCTTGACAGCCGAAGAGGCTGCGTATGACGAGAATGAGCCAACTATCGCCAACCCGCAAGCCCGCATCTATAAGTACACCAAATTAGTCAAGGTGTCCGAGGAACTTTTGGAAGACACTGACACCAACCTTGAGGCGACCCTGATGGAAATGTTCGGTCGCGCATGGGGCTTGACCGAAAACGCCATCGCCTTCACCGGCACAGGCTCCGGTCAACCTCAATCCGTCATCGCTGGCGGCACAGCCGCATTGACCCTTGATAGCCAGTCTTACGTCCACGCCGCCGAAGTCCCTGAGCTGTATTACAAGCTCGGTTCTGCTTACATGGATGGCGCTTGCTGGAATATGAAAAACGCCACCCTCGGCTTGATCCAGGGATTGGTAGGCGACAACTTCCAATTCGTGCCAACCCCACAGGGCGGTTTACAGCCCCAATTGTGGGGCAAGCCGGTCTATGTGTCTGATTCTGTACCCGCAGCCACAACCGGACTAAATGCAATCGTATTCGGCAACTGGAATTTCTACGGTTGGGGCGAACGCAAAACCCTGGAAGTCCGACGCCTGAATGAACTGTACTCAGGCAATGGGCAAGTCGGCTTCCGTGCCTATGTCCGCCTCGGTGCGGTTGTGCTTCAGTCCGAAGCTTTCCAAGTGGGGAAAATGGCATAGGTGATGCTATGAGAATCGAAAGACTCACCGACTACATCAAGCCCGTAAAAAGTGTGGCAGCCCTCATCCCATCCAGCACTGCAATCACCGCGACAGCGGTGGATGCGTCTGGCGGGTTCGACCGGGTTTGCCACATCATCCAACTGGGAGCCTTCGGGGCAACCAGTACATTCGACGCCGAGGTGCTGGAAAGCGCCGAGACTGGCGGAACCTACACCAAGATCACCGGGGCAGATATGACCGCTCTGGTTTCAACTGGCGCAGGTAAAACCGTCATCATCGACGTGCCTGTCAATTCGGCAAAGCCGTTCCAGAAATTACGCGGCACAGCCGGAGTTTCAACCGTTGGTCTGGCTGCCATAGCCCTGATGTACAACGGATCACGCACTCTCCCGACCGCAGATGATTCAGCCGTGGCGGAGAATGTATTCGTAGCATAAGTCAGCGTTCTCACGCGCTGGTTTATAAAACCCCGGAGGCGGACCTCCTCCGTCTCCGGGGCATAAGGAAAAATAAAATGGCAACTGTGAAAATATTAATCCCCTTTATTGGAAACACAGCAGGAAAATCCATTGTTTACGAAGCCGGACAGATCGCGGAAGTCTCGGACGGCGATGCGGATAATTTCGTGCGTGGCAAATATGCACAGTACGTCAAAGCAGCCGCGCCGGAAGTGGACGCCGTGAAGATCACAAACAAGCCAAAGGCATTAAATAGCAAGTCCATCAAAGGCAAATAATGACCTTACCGGAGAACGCCTATTGCACACTGGCAGAGATAAGGCAACGCCTGTCATTGACGGCGGTTGATACTGCCGGCGATACGATGCTCAAGACCATCATCACGTCTGTCTCAAGATGGATCGATGATTTCACCTGGCGCAGGTTTTACGCCGCCACAGAAACCCGTTACTACGAAGCCGATGAGAGCGACCAGATATTCATTGACGACATTCTCTCGGTCTCATCCCTCAAGACAGACGACAATGCCGATAGAACCTATGAGACCACCTGGGCAACGACCGACTATGACCTGCTGCCTGTAAATGGCGCATTAGACGGCGTGCCTTATACGATGATCAGCATCACCCCCAACGGATCGTATGGTTTCCCAAAAGGTGTCTCAAAAGGTGTCCAGCTTGTCGGTTCATTCGGCTATTGCACAACCACCTCATCCGGCAAGGCAACCATCATCAAAGAGGCCTGCCTGCTGCAATCAGAGCGCATTTACAAGCGCAAAGATTCACCAATGGGTGTGGCGGGTGTAACTGCATTGGGAGTACAGACCCTGAAAGTACCAGGGCTTGACCCTGACGTGCAAATGATGCTTGACCCATTCAGGCGGTTGGTATGACCCTGCAAGCTGCCATAGCCGCGACACAGGTAATCGTAGCGGCGGTTACGGGTATCAAACAAGCCCCCGCTTACGCGCCCGAACAGATCAGCGAGTTCCCTATTTCGATTGCTTATGCAGGTCAGGGCAAGGTGGAGTTTGGACCCGGCGGCGGCATGAAAGCGTTACGTTCCATCGTTATTGAGATCCACGTTTCAAGGTTGGATTTACCCCGTGATCTGCAGCAGGTCATGGGTTATGCTGATTCTGTGCCGTCTGCCTTGCTTGCAGACCCTACATTGGGAGGAACGTGCAGCACATTCGAGAGCATAGATTATGACTTCGGCCCGCTTGGGTATGGGAGCATGGAGACCATCGGATTTAGATTTATAATCCAGAACGTGAAAATATTGAGTTGAGGAGGAGAGAAATGTTCAAGAAAGAAATTAGTGAGCACGAAGCTAGAAATAAGATTGCGGATGCTGCTATGCGGCAAGGATTATTTGAAATGTTGTGGAAATTTCATCCAGATGCAAAACTTGGCAGACCATGTCCTCAGCTGGGGGATGAATACGTCAAGGACGAATTAAAAAGACTTATGTTAGGTAAATAGCGAGGAGGAGAAATGAGAATAGCAAGGTTTATGGTGTCAAATGAATTGATAAATAGCGATGATTTTCTCAAGGCCGTTCCTGTTGACATGGGTATTATTGACACGGTCACGAAACCAGGAGCGCGGGAAACCGAATATACCGTAACCCACCCAGACTTGAATGATGTTATTCTGGCGGAAGGTTGCGAATATCCGTTCTTAACCCCAATTATAACCAGACAGGAAGACGGCTCGCTTGTTTGGGATTGGAATCAGCAATGAAACAAAAGGAGATTGAGCGCACGTTACAGACATTACCTATAGCCGCATGGAAATACCCGCGCGTCCTGTTGGGTATCCCCAAAGAACGGACATTATCTCATGCCGACAAGGTGTTTGCCCCATTTATGCAGATCGCCGCTCAAGGCGTGGCAATCATGGAGCATCCTTACGGGCGCATTGATATAGTCCGCAACCACATGGCTATGACCCTGCTGGACAGCGAGTACACCCACTTATTGATGCTGGATAGCGACCACATCCACCCGCCGGACATTGTGCAAAGATTGGCGCGCTGGGTACTGCTGAGAGATGACGTCCAGATCGTTGGCGGGCTGAATTTCAGACGTTCCGCACCTCATGAACCCTGTGCTTTTTTCTTGGACGAAAACAACGGGGTATCTACCATAGGTAGTTGGAGTGATGGAATAATCAAGGTGGATGCGCTGGGGACAGGCTCAATGCTTATTGCAAGAGAAGTATTCGAGACCATGAAACCGCCCTGGTTTTTCAACATTTACGATGAGAATTATTGGTCGGACGTTTTCCCGGGTGAAGACATCGGCTTCGCTCTGGAATGTAAAAAGCACGGCATCAATCAATGGGTGGATACCACAACCACCAGCCCACATGTGACTGACGGAATAATAACCGAGGCGTCATTTAGACGTTACCTTGCCACCCATCCGGGCGCGTATAAGACGGTTGCAACCAACGAAATGGGCGCGGGGGAGGACGGGAAAGATGCGTAGCTTCTCAAACCTCCACGAGGGAGAGACCTGTGTCATAATCGGAAATGGGCCAAGCTTACGAACCGTCCCGCCTGCCTTCCTGCACAAATTTCCAACCTTCGGAACCAACCGGATATATTTGCTGGAAAACTTCACCCCGACTTACTACGTGGCAGTCAATCCTCTGGTAGTTGACCAATGTCGGCATGAAATAAACGAACTGCATTGTGTCAAATTCATCACATCAACAATGGCGCACCTTATCTCTGGCAGTTATCCGATCATATCCAACGGCGCACCAAGGTTCTGCTACGAGCCATTCCGAGAGCTTTACGAAGGGTTTACAGTCACATTCGTTGCCATGCAGCTGGCTTATTTCATGGGATTTTCAACCGTGCTGCTGGTGGGTGTAGACCATCGCTTCAAGTTTGACGGCGCGCCGAACATGCGCCAGTTCATGCAGTCGGATGACCCCAACCATTTCAGCCCTGAGTATTTCAAGGATAAATTCTGGCACACGCCCGATTTGGAACGGTCAAACGAAGCCTATCAAATGGCTGAAGATGCGTTCAGGGCAGATGATAGGGTTATTATCAATTTGACACCCAACAGTGGAACTTCTGTTTTCGAGACGCAGGAGCTGAAATCATGGTTATAGACTATCTGGAAGTTGCTGAGATTTACAAACAATTAAAGCACATGCCGCTTGCCAAAGAGATTGAAGCTACCATCCATCAGCGCATCTGGGGCAGGATCGCATCCGAACAGGACAACGCGGCTATCATGGCCTGCTTTGCAGCCATTGAAGGTGACCATCTTGAGATCGGCACGCTTCACGGCGGGACTGCCATTCTGGTGGCGCTGATAAAAAGAGAGCTTAAGTTGGACGGCAAGGTGGTTTGCATTGACCCGCTGGACGGGTATTATGCGGGTACAAAATTCCACAATGACACCGACCCAATAACCAGCGTGCCGATCTCGGCTGATGTCCTGTACGATAACATCAGCAGGTTTGACTTGCTGGACAGGATCGAAATCATCCAGCATAAATCAGATCCATTCCCGCTGAAGAACAGACGCTTCGCAAGCGCATATATTGACGGGGATCACTGGGGTAACGTTCCAACGGTGGACTGGCAGAACGTCAACCGGATCACAGATCGCTATGTCATCTTCGACAACTGCGACAAAGAACATCCTTCCGTATTGGACGCGTGCTTGAGCGCGGCCTTCACCTCGGAATGGACAACAGCCTATAAGCAGGGTATTACCTGCGTATTCGAGAGGTTTTAATATGACACGCGTATCAGCAATTGTAAGCGCCTATTTCGCAGCCGACTATCTGGCGGGCAGGCTGGACAATCTTTTCACACAAGAGCCAAAGCCGGAGATCGTGGTCATCTGTCAGCGCAATTCAGCAGAGCATAAGATCATTCAAGACCACGCGCTGGACGTGGTACTGGTTCTGACCGATGACATCCCAACCATTTACAAAGCCTGGAATTTAGGCATTGAGGCTTCATCGGGTGAGTATTTAACAAATGCAAATTGTGACGATAGGCTATTCCCCGGCGCGCTGGCAAAGATGGCAGCTATTTTGGACGGCAAACCAGCCTATGCGCTGGTATATGGCAATCAGGACATCGTTTCAGAGATCGGAGGTGATCCTACAGGCAAGTTTGAATGGGCTGAGGGCGGGATCGAACAGCTTCTCAAAGGTTGTTTCTGCGGCCCGATGCCGATGTGGCGCAAGTCTCTACACGCCAAGTATGGATATTTTGATCCTGAAATGCAGGTGGCTGGCGATTACGAGTTTTGGCTTCGTATCACAAAAGCGGGCGAAAGGTTGTATCATATAAAAGAGACCGTCGGCGCATACTTGAATATCCGCACGTCAGCCGAGAAAAGGCAACGAAACTTGACCTCCTGGGAAACCGCACGGGCAAGGGCAAGATATAGAAAAGGAATTGGCATATGGCTATGAAATATATAATCGGCTCGGGTTCGCTGCCAGGCATACCGGCGCGTGACCTGACGGATGAAGAAGTTTTGGAGTTCGGCAGGCTGTTCCTGCTGAGATCTGGTTTGTATCAGGAAGAAAAGCCTGTCAAGAAAGTAATCGAGAAAATCGAGAAGGAGATCAATTATGACACAAGGAATTAAAGTGCTCCGGAAAATCCAGCTTGGCCGTGAAGCAACCGCCGGAACAGCAGTAGTTTCGACAACCATCTGGCGCGGCATGGGAACGATTGAAGACCAGCGCGAGACCGTTTTCCCGTCCGAGAATGTCGGTTATCTGTCCGGTCTAAGCCGCACATACCAACCCAAACTTGGCGCGGTAATCTCAATGGATGCGATTGAAGCCACCTACGAACAGATATGCCATGTTCTCGAGGCTGGCGTAAAGCTGGTCCAAACGGGCGCGGCTGATGGTTCGGGCAGCGGCAAGATTTACACCT
>Ga0209416_1000450_pt1 | contig 42203 bp, 58 predicted proteins | sample RifGroF1_FD_184001 | JGI IMG/M metagenome (GOLD analysis project Ga0209416, IMG submission 184001) | Groundwater microbial communities from Rifle, Colorado, USA - Groundwater F1 (SPAdes) (version 2) | ecosystem: Environmental > Aquatic > Deep subsurface > Groundwater | place: Rifle, Colorado...
ATTCTAGAAACAAAAAGCTATTAAAGAAACGACAAACAAACAATCTAGATCTAGCAAGAGCATTAGAAGAAAAAAGTAAACAAATTATTTAGTTTTTATTTTTTAAGACAAATAAACAAAATGAAATCATTTTTAAAAAGAGCATTAAAACAACTAATAGTTTTGGTTGTTATAACTTGAATATGATATGCTTGATTTTCTTATTTTTCTATAGAAAAAGAAACTGATCAACAATTTGTAAACAGAATCCATGATTTCTATATAGATAGTGGATATAACAAGAAAAGTTTATATCAAAACGATATAGAATTACTCCAAGAATTTAAACAAACAGCAGTAGATAGTCTGACTTATAAACAAACATTAGATTATATTGCTATAAATAACTGAAAGATGACAGGTTTGATTGACAACGATTGGTTGAATTTGATTGATGAAACATTGAAGTTAGCAAATGAATGAATAGCAAGAGTAGATGTTCCTGAATATCTCACAGTAGATAGCAAGAAGGCTATTATTGATCCTACACCATCACAACTATTAGATCAGGGTTTATCTCTAGGAATGACTGAAGCCAAACAAAGCCCAGTCAAGAAGATATTAAAATAAAAGATTCTGATCTTATGGAAAAAATATGTAAGAAATGAAAGCTAAGATGAAAAATATCTCCACTGTGTAATGATTGGTTATTATACTGAAAATTAAAATGAATAAGTAATGAAATGGGGGTTGATTTCTATACAATGGTATCAATAAGTTATGCTGAAAGCCATATATGAATAAACTTCGCACCAAGTGCTAGTTGTAGTTGAATGAATAATCGAGGTTGAATTAAAGCTATGATGGATAATGATTGACAGGTCCACAAAGTAAAACTTCCTTATAAGTGATGTCGATTATATCCTTTTGAATCAGTAGAAGATTATCGAAAATCTCTAGCAAATACATTAAGAATGTGATATGCTTATGCTTGATGTAACGATATAATATGTTTATCTAAAAAATATGTATGAGATTCCTGAATAAGCTGGGATCGAGTAAATAGGGTAAATTGATTTTAATTTGGTAAAGAAATAAAACAAAAATGAAAGCATCACGATACCTACGAGCTATATTGACAATATTATTGTGAGGGTTGGTATATTTACTAATAGTACCACCAACCTGACAAAGCTGACTACATTGTTGATGGAATAGAAATATTTATATCCAATGTGCAGGAGAAGAAGAAATGGATTTACTTATGGTTAAATATTGAAAATAATATCTATTGAGTAGAATACCTTTTATATATTTACTATATTGGATTATGAAAAACCTAACATTGTCAGAAATCTGAATTATAATAATAGTCTGAATTTCTATTATTGTATGAATAGTACGAGCAAAGTTTTGTATTCCATATTTACTTAATTTTGATAATACGATATTGGATATTCCTGCTATTTGTATTACTAGATAGTCTTTTATATATTAAATATATAATTCTTATGAAAATAGCTAAATATAAAATCAAAAACTGGTCTGATATAGATATAAAATTTATTATGACAGATAGCTCAGAAGTATGAAAAGAAAGTAAAACATACTGATATGTGATGAAAGATTGAACTATATATATTTATAAATTTGTAGAAACTCTTTTACCCACTGATAAATAACCTATGACACCAACTAAGCAAGAAATGAATATAGCTTCAACTATTGTAAGATGATTTCATATATCAACTATGTATAGGAAATCATCTATAGATTCTGCTTTAATGTATTATGAAACAATAGTATTTGAATATAAAGATATGGAAAACTGAAATATGTTAGAGCAAGAATCTAATTACAATGAAGAGTTCGCTATGATGAAACATATAGAATTTGTTTTAAAATATATAAAATAAAAATGGATAAAAAAGAGTTAATAGATATTATATATAGTAATGATATTATTTCTAAAAAAATAGATTGTTATGTGGTATTTGATGTTGATGATAATAGGTTTACTAGGTATCTTAATATGTGAGAAATTTTCTCTCTTGCTTGACGAGATGAATGTAAAATAGATCTTTATAATGAATTATGTTATTATGTTGATTGAGATGGTTATAGTTGATGATATTGGTGAACTTATGATTGAGATAAATTTAAAGTAATAAAAACCAAGAAACCAACAACAATACTTATATGAGATATACTTGATTATGTAGAGTCTTGAAAATCTAATAGCTTACCAGAATTTATATCAGATAATATAAATTGAATAATACAACTATGGCTAGAAAAACGCAAGCCAATAGAAGACCAAAGTATAGAAACAATAGAGTTTATTTATTCCCTACTCCCATAACCTATGACAACATAGAATCAAGACACTAGCATAGAATTTCAAATACACGATGAATCATATAAGTTATGATATAGAGATTGAATTACTAAAATCCAAGAATGATTAGATTATTATAAAAATAATTTATCTATCCCAGTAAGTAAGATTGAAGAACTAAAAGAATGTTATAAATTAGCATATGAAAAATACAATCTACAACAACAATTTATGGTTAAATGATTTCTAATGGACTTAGATGCTTTATTACATAATCAAACCAATGCTTAACAAATGTACCGATAGAACCATCTGTAATAGAACAGACTTAATGGCTAATGACTGAGAATACATAACAAGAGAAATACTAAAGAATAAATGTAGTTCAGAATGTATAAATTTATCTACTTGTCATAGAATAGTAGAATTGTTAGGTCAAAAGAAATGGGAACAAGCACAAGATTTACTAAAATAGTTTTTTATTCTCTAATTTATTTATTATGACTGATACTAATAAAAATTGCGACTCCTGCAACTCCTGCGACTCCTGCAACTCCTGCGACTCCTGCAACTCCTGCGACTCCTGCAACTCCTGCGACTCCTGCGACTCCTGCAACTCCTGCGACTCCTGCAACTCCTGCGACTCCTGCAACTCCTGCGACTCCTGCAACTCCTGCAACTACTGCTACTCCTGCAACTACTGCAAGAATCTTAAAATGACAGAATATAATTATTTCTGTAGTGCGAAAAAATACAATGACGAAAATTCTTTTCAACAGAAAAGATATAGAGTATTTAATACACAAATAACTAAAGAAGAATATGAAAGAATACCTAAGATATATAATAAACTAGAATTTGATAAAAATGAATCATATACTACCAGATTCAAAACAGCATTCAAGAAAATGTGGAATAAATTAGATAGTAAATGAAGACAACAATACCTTGATATACCGCACTTCAATGCAGAAATATTTGAAGATATTACAGGTATAGAAATAAACGATACAGAAGAAATGACGTTAGAGCAGATTTGTAAAGAACTTGGCAGAAATATAAAGATTATAAAATAGATTTACTTCGTAATGAATAATATGAAGCCTTGTATCCCACACCATTGAATTGAGAAATGAGAATCTTATGTACACCTAAAAGATAAGGTTGGTATAAAGACTAAACAAGAACTATTAGATGTATGTGGTAATTGTGAAAAATATCTATCTTGCGACTATGTATTGAGATTGTTTACGCTTTTATCTGTTAATGAAAAGAAATGACATCAAGAATAGGACACTCTCCTGAGTGAAGGATATTGCAAGAAGAACATTACATATGGAAACAACAACCTGAAATCCATAAAGAGCTATGTGATTGTTTATGTCAAGAAAATAAAGCCAATATGATAAACATTAGAAACTGAAACCCTGAGAAGCTAAAAGAAAGAAGCGAAAAATATAGAATAGAATATCTCAGAAGGATTAAACACGTTTTATTTGATATACTAGACGATGACCAAGAAACTAAATAACTGTAAAGATCGCTCTATCTGTTGAAATAATTTAATGGCAAATAACTTTGATTACGTAAATAGTGAATATATCAAAGAACATTGCGATAAAACATGCTCACAGATCTCTATTTGTTTTAGAATACTAGATTTTTTGAAAGAAAAAAATTCCAAAGAAGCATTAAAAATTTTAATTGAGAATGATAATAATGAATAAAAAGACATGTATTCCAAAAAGATATGAATCTGATTGAAAATTTTGAGTACATATACAAGATAAAACTCAAATAGATACAGAAAAGAAATTGTTAGAAATTTGTAATAATTGTGATGATTTCTTGTGTAAAACTGCCTACGATTTAATTGTATTACTTAAAGCAAATAATATTAAATAAGTTTTATTATTTTATCAAATATCATGCAAAAACTAAACCAAAGGGAATGTGTTCTAGAAGTTCTAGATCAACACTATTGAAAACGAGTAGACTTTAGAATTTTTTGGTATAAATGAATATCAGAACCAGGATCAAGAATTTCTGAATTGAGAAGTAGAGATGGTATGTTTATTCCCAATAATTTCATAATAAATAAAGAAACCTGACAAAAACAAAGTTATTATGCTTTGAATCCAAAGTTTACACTAAAAGAATCTTTTGAAAAATGATTAGTTGTAAAATCCAATTTTGATTTTAGATAGATTGTCTTGATTTTTACTATAAAATCTTTATTATTCTTTTAATAAAGCTTTTGCGAGCAATGATAGTAGGCGGTAGTAATACCAATACGGTGGTGTACCTTTCGGAAACGAAGGGAGGGACTATCAAAAGAATCCTCTAGGAAACTCGCTCGCAAAAGCTCCTAGGGGATTTCTTTATATTTAATTTTTATTTATGGATTGACGAATTAAATTACATAGAAAATTTATTGATCGAGAATGGTATAGTGATATAAATACTAAGACTTTATTTTTACATCTTTTAATTATAGCTAATTATAAAGAAAGTTCTTGGAGATGACAAATAATTAAAGAATGAGAAATACTTACTTGATTATATAAACTTCAAGAACAAACAGGTCTAACCTTACAAGTTATAAGAACTTCATTAAATAAGCTAAAATCAACAAACGAAATAACAATCAAATCAACAAACAAATTTTCTATTATAACTCTTTTAAAATGGGAATTATATCAAGAATGAATAACTGAAATAACAAACAACTTAACAAACAATCTAACAAACGAGCAACAAACAACTAACAAACAACTAACAACATCCAAGAAGAAAAAGAATTTAAAAGAAGTAAAAGAAGTATATATAGAGAGAATCAATAAATCTTATTTTCCTAATGAAGATATAAACATAATATTTAAAAAATTTTTAGAAATGAGATATGATAATAATAAAATACCATCAGATTATGCTATAGAACTTTTAGTAAAAAATTTATCTAAATATACTGATCATATAAAAATAGCTATGTTAGAGAAAAGTATTGTTAGTAATCGAGCAGATGTATTCCCAATCAAAGATCCACCTAAACAGAATGCTATATGATTGACTGAATGAAGAGAAAGGCATAGACAAGAACTTATTAGACAAAGGGATAATGATAAAAAAATATTAGAATGAACTTTAACTCTTCAAGATATTTAATCATGAAAACACTTAAATGAGAAATAACTATATCAGAAAAAGATAAAATCAATTGTTTTAATAATATTGAATGATTATTAGATTTTGATTTTGATAAATTCAGAGATATAGTTAAATGATATGCTCAATGATTATGAAAAGTATTTTTAAACTTATGAATATTGAAAGCTAAATGAGATAAAAAAGCTATAGATCTACATAAAAAAATGACAGAAACTCATCGAAAAGATGAAAAAAAGCTAATATCTAAAGAGATGGAAATAGAGAAAACTAAAGAAATGAATATAAATAAGAATAGATTTATAAAAGATTGGAAAGAAGAACTTAATGACCAAGAGAAAACTCTTAAAAAAGTTAGAACAATAGAAACTAAATTATGAAAATCTATTGTAGTATGAATAGTAGTAACAGTAGATGGTTATAAATTAAAATTTTGATGAACGACTTTAATATCACAAAAAGAAACTCCTGAATTATATAATGAAATAGATAAAAACTATCACGATTATTTATCTAATTAAAATATATCCATGCGAAGATCCTACATAAAAGAAAACTGAGATCGATATATAGATGATCATCCAACAAAAGAAGATGCACTAGATCTTGTTGATAAAAATAAATGACGTTGATATATTGTAGAAGTCTGAAACTTTTTACATTCTGATTGTGTAAATGTCGTTAGATCATAATAGAAAATACAAACACAGAAAGAAAATTAAAGCCAAATTAAAAAAATTGGCTTCTGATTGTATTAAAAAACAAAAACAAAGAAGTGAATCTATTGAAAGACAAATAGTTAAGCAAAGAGAAAAGAAAACCAGTATTGATAAATTATTTAATCCAAAGAAAGCCAAAAAAAAGGTTAAAAAAAGAATAATAAAAAAATATTCTTTCAAAGTTATTAAAAATTTAGCATTTAAAGAATTTCAACTCTATTGTAAATTATTTAGATCATGGAGTAAAGATTGAAAAATTTATGTATTGGCTTATGATATTTTAGTGGTTCGTAGTATTCACAGCGTACAATGATGACATGTTTATAGTAAATATAACTATCCTCATATAGCTTTTGATGTAGATAATTGCCGACCAATACTACCATCTACCAATAAATCTCAGTTCGATAAAATAGGGGATTGGTTCTGTAAAGTTCCTCTAAGTATAGAGGCAAAACGTAATTTAGTAGAAAAAGCTGAAAATCCATGACATATTTTGGAATTAAAGACCAAAAAATATTATATAGAAAAATATGAATATTATAAAGAACTTAACAATAAAGAGTATGAAAGACTGGGAATTGAAAGAACCAAAAAAAGTCAAAAAAAGACTTGCAATTAGTAAAAATTTGATTATAATTCAATAAATAAATGGGGGGCAATAAACGAAACGAGTCAGTAGTAGTGAGTCCTGCATTTCAAATGTTTTATTCTATTACTTTTTAATCATGGGGGAAAGCAAAACTATTTTCGAAAAACTTTTCGAGATACAACAAATGAAATTAGTATTTGAAAAGACCGCAATGAATCCATTCCACAAATCAAAGTATTGTCCTCTTCCAAAATTATGGGAGAGGTTAGAGCCAATACTCACAGAAAAGAAGTTGTTAGTTTGTTTTATTCCTAGAGATTGAAAACTAATTACTTTGATCAAAAATATGGAATCAAATGAAGATCCGTTGTCTTGTGAATTAGAGATATGAAGTAAAGAAGCACAAAGAATGGGATCAGACATAACTTATTTTAAAAGATATTCTCTATGATGTTTATTTAACATCATCACAGATGAAGATATTGATGGAAATAAATGAACACCCAAAGCAAAGAAGGTTTTCACAGAAAAACAATGCTGAGAATTTAAAGCACGAACAAAATGAAAAACTAAAGAAAAGATAATGCAAGAAGCACTAAGATTAAAAAAGGATTATGAAATCTCAAAAGAAATAGGCGAACATATGGATTTATTTCTTAAAGATATTAAATAATGGCTGATAAATTTGATCAACGAAATGAATTGTGTAAAGCAGTAAAAAATCAAGAATACTGAGCTAATAACGTAATCATGCAAGATATATTTATTTTGTGAGATACAGTCCAAGAATTATCAAACAATATGCACAAGTTTTTTGAAGCGTGATGAAATAGTATTCAATTCACGGATTGAATCAGAATAGAAAGATTATCTCCAAGAGTAGTTTTATCTTCTAAGAAATAACATGGAATTTAATTTAGAGAAATTCAACCCAACTATAGCCGAACTTACAGAATTAGCTGATAGTTATAAATGATTAGAAATAGCTTGAATAGAAGATAAGGAATGATATGAGATTGTTAAAAAAGCTCAACTAGATCTTAGAGATAAAAGAAATTATATACAAGAAACACTAAAAAAATATAGACAAGATGCTATAGATTTTCAAAAAGCAGTTATAAAACAAGAAAATGAATTAGTTTCGATTATAGAATGAACTGAACAAGAATTAAAGTCTAAAAGAAAAAAAATTGATGATGAAATAGAGATAGAAAAAAGGAAAAAAATACTTCCTGATAGAAGAGCTGAATTGGAAAGAAATTGAATAACGACAAACTGATTATGAGAAATATTATCTGATGATTATATATTAGATATGGATTCAAACAAATTTAATGAATTTGTATTAAGAAGAAGAGAAACTATGTTACTTGAAAAAGAACAAAGATTATTAGAAGAACAAAATAAAATAAAGTTAGCTGATAGAAAGAAAAGATTGGCTGAGGTATGAAATATAACTATGTCTGATTGATATATTCTTTGATATAAAGATGATGAATTTGATAAACGTATCGAAGAAGAAAAAGAAATAGTTAAAAATGCTGAGAAAAAAGCTGAAGATAAATTAAAATTAGAACAACAACAGAAAGAAGAAAAAGAGAAACAAAGGCTTATAGACGAAGAAAATACTAGGAAAGCAGAACAAGAAAAACTACAAAAGAAAACAAAATATCAGAAATGGTTAAAAGATAACGATTATCAACCTGATGATCATATTGCTAATGATTGAACAACAGCTATATTATACAGAAAAATATCTACCTTTACTCTTTAATCTAAATAATGACAGAAATAATTAGAAAAACTCTATATAACTGAACGGAAATTATAGATTTCTACCCTACATCCCATCAATACAAAAGAGTAACTATCGAAGATTGAAAAGAAAAGAAAGAGAATTTGATCTCAGTTACAGCTATTACCTGAGTAGTAGATAAAAGCTGACCGCTTATGTTTCGAGCCACTAATCTTGCAAGAGATTATTTGTTACAACTTCCAAAAGAAGAAATAACACCTGAAGAGATTATCAAAGCATGTATGCAACATAAAACATTCAAAGAACAAGCAGCAAGTATTGGAAAACAAGCACACGAACGAGCTGAAATGTATATCAAAGCAGAATCATTATCATTACCTGAAGATCCAAAGGTTGCTAGTGCGGTATGAGCTTTCTTAGATCGAGTAGAACACAGTGGAATAAAGTTTATTGAATCAGAGTTCTTTGTATATTCTAAATTACATTGATATATTTGAACAGGAGATGCAACAGGAACAATATGAGATAAAAAATATCTAATAGATTTCAAAACCTCAAATGCTATTAGAGATCTAGAATACTGAATGCAAACAGCATGATACTTAAGAGCAAAAGAAGAAGAAACAGGCGAGAAATATGATTGAATCATTATTGTAAGATTCTCTAAGGATGAGGATTGATTCGAAACAAAGTTTATCGAAGATCAGAAAGAAATAGATTATTTATATGAAGCTTTTTTGGCTGCTAAGAAGCTTAAAATTGCGGTTAAAAAATACGACACATGGGGGAAAACTGAATAGAACTAGAGGATCTCGATCTCAAAATTGTAGATAAATACATAAAAGAGATTGATAAGATCGTCTGAAAGATGCAATGAGTAAGAGATACGGCAATCCAAGATAAATTGGAGTTCTGAATCTATTATTTTTCTATGGAAGTTGCTAAACTACACAGAATCTATACTAGAAATTCTTATAAATTATCGAGGGAATCAGACATAAGATTCAAAGTAGAAAGAAGCAAACACAATTCTGATCTAGCAACAACCAAAAAGATTAAAACAGATCTAAGAGCAGAAAATAATACAGTAGAACTCCAAGAATGAGTAATAGACTGGTTGCAAGATATTAGAGATATATTCAAAAGGATAGCAAACCATCAAAACGATATGCGTATAGATGATCTTGCTATGGCTAAAAGAACCCCACAATAACTTTATTTCATTATATCACAAATGGCTAACACAACAGGAAAGAGATTTGATATAGAAGATCTCACAAACCAAATAATATCATATCAAAAAAGAATGTTAAAAGAAAAAAATAAGAAATATACTATCAGACAACTATTCGAAAAGTTTTGATTTGCTGGATGAACATATTTTATGATGATTAGAAGATGAGTAGCATCCAAAAGAAGTATAGAAAGACTTAAAAAGTATGGTATTTATCTTTTAATTAAAGACTAATATGAACTCCAACGATGTAGAACTAATAAACCAATGATTATTATATAACAAATACAAAGAATTAAATGAAAGAGCTGAAAATGATTGATATAATGGGAAAGTTATGATCTATAAAAATAGAATGGATATATGCTTCTATAATTATATGAGATTGTTGATGGAAACAAAACGTGAAAATATAGAGATAGCGTTCTTGGAAACAATCCACGAAAATCTATCAGAATTAGAAATATCTATTATATTGTGATCTTCAAGATTCCAAGACTTTCTAAATGAGTATACATTGAAAATATTAGAATCAGATTGAATACATAAATAACTTTTATTTTTTATTGAAATGATCATGAAAAAGACCATAAAAAAGACAACAAGCGATAAAACTATTATCAAAAATCTAAAAAAACAGTTAGAGAAAGCTAATAAAATATCAGAAGTAGTAGAATCTAGAAACTATGATCTAAGAAAACAGATTGTAAGTCAAGCAGAACAACTAAAAGAAAGAGAAAGAGAATTAGATAATCTAAAATTTACAAATAATGCTCTAGAAATAAATCTTTCAAGACTAGAATGAATGGTAACTGTTTATCAAAGAATAACAGGAACTGAAAGGGAAGATAGAATAGATCAAGATACTTTTTGTCGTAATTGAAAATAGATATTTTACAGATTGATATTATACTGGATGATAAACAGAAAATTAGTAAGAAGAATGAATAGATTACATAAAATATATCGATGAATATATAATTTTAAGTTTGAAACTCGAAATGAAGTACAACTAGCATATAGTATCTGACAAAAGCAAAGAGATCATATAAAAACACTAAAACCATACTGAGAAAGTATAACAAACGTATTAAATAAATTCGATAGCAAAAACCTACTACAGAAACTATTAAACAAAAAAGAATTAAACACTTCCTAAAAAGAGTGTTTTTCTATTGATTTCTACCAAAATATAGTTATACATATAAGTATTTATAATCTATTATTATAATCATGGTAAAAAAGGGAAACAAATTTTCTAAAAGAGTACCAAAATGATTTACAGAAATAGATCCTGAAACAGATGAACCTATAGAGAATAAAAAATGAAAGAAATGAAAGAAATCTGAACCAATAAAACCTATACTATCACGATCCATAATAAAAGAACTCCCAGCGGTATATAATATAATGGATTATACTCCCCAAGAATTATGGAAGAAATTTAATGATTATCTAGCACGATCAGATAAAAACTATGAAGAGATAACAATATCATGATTTCAACTATATGCTTCTGTATGAAGAAACTATCTGAACAAGAAAGAAAAAAGTCAAGAATACGAGGGAGTTGTTGATGCTATCTATCAAACATTCGAATATAGATACGAACAATGAGCTGCAAAATGAAATTCTGTTGCTTATATTATGAATAACAGATTCAAAGGAAAACGAGAATCATCTCAAACCAATAACAATAATCTTACATGAGTCTCAAAAGATGTTGTAGAAATTTTAGATAATATTCTAAACAAAGGGAATGGAGGAGAAACCAAAGTATAAAGATTGACAACTAGAAGAACTACTTTGATCTAAACGATGGAGATTAACATCGTGAATGTTTTATAAAATTAAAGATAAACAAGGAAATATCGTTCCATTTATTCCCAATCCTTTCCAATTATATTATTTCAAGAACAAACATAATAGAAATCTGATCCTGAAAGCTAGACAGCTTTGATTCTCTACAGCAATCCAATTAGATGATCTTGATGATGCTCTATTTATAAAGAATTTATCAGTAGGTATTATCGCCCAAGATACACCAACAGCACAACTAATCCGTAAAGATAAAATCGAAGTAGCCTTAGATAATATTCCTGATCGATGCAAACCTTATCGAAAATATGATAAAGCGAACACTAAAGAGATCCAATTCAATAACTGATCTAGTATTTATACATCTAACTCCTTTAGATGATGAACGCTCCAAAGACTACATATTTCTGAGTATTGAAAGATATGTGCTAAATATCCTGACAAAGCTAGGGAAATAAGAACAGGAGCAATCGAATCTGTTGAAATGTCGCAAGAAGTAACAATAGAATCAACAGCAGAATGAAACGAGTGAGATTTCTACGATAAATGCGAATCATCTAGTAAATTGATGTGAAAACCACACACACCTTTGGACTATAAATTCTTCTTCTTTCCTCGATGGTTAGAGAAAACATATTCGTATGAGTGAATAGTAGTTGTTCTTACAAGAGAATTAGAAGAATATTTTGATAAACTAGAAACTGAATACTGAATAGTTCTTACACAATGACAAAAGAATCGATATTATCTCAAACAAAAGGATCTTAAAGATAATATGAAACGTGAATATCCATCTGTATACAACGAAGCTTTTGAGATCGCCACAGAATGATCATACTTCCAAAGCCAAATCAATATGGCTTATCAACAGAATAGAGTTCTTAGAGTTCCTTACGATCCAAATCTTATGGTTTATACTTGCTGGGATATTGGATGAGCTGGTTGATGAGATGATACAAGTGTATGGTTCTTCCAAATATTTTGAAACGAGATCCGCCGAATAGATTATCGAGAATGATCATGATATTCAATGTTATATGTTCTTAATAATATTATCATGGAGAAACCATATAAATATGCTAAACATATTTGACCTCATGATATGAGAGTACACGAACAAATGACAGGAGAAACTAGACTAGAAATAGCTGAGAAACATTGATTCAAATTCGAATTAGTTGAATCTCCTCCAGGAGCAGTATCAAACAGAATTGATATAGCAAGGAATCTATTCTCTAATATGTGGTTTGATAGCAAGAACTGTTTCTCTTGAATTAGTAAATTAAAAAACTATAAGAGAAAACGAAACGAGAGTACATGAACATTTATAGATCAAGTTGATAAAAATTGATCTCAACATAGTGCCGATTCCTTTGGATATTGATGTCAATACATATCAGAAACATTGATCCCAAAGATGTGAAAGAGTAACCACGAAGAAGAAGCTATTAAAATGTTTCCAGGATTGAGGGGCTAATTTATTTTCTAAAATGCTTTCATGAAACAAGACAAAAAGATCCTCGATGAAGAAACAAAGAATATGTTAAACGATGAACTCGAAGAGAAGATGGAGAAAGAGGAATGATTAAACCTATGAAACCTTAAATGAGAAGTATACAATGAAACTATGGATGAAGAGGAACAAAAAAAGATCATAGACGAAACTATGAAAGAACTTAAAAAGTCTGAAGATGCTCTAGCATCAATAATAGCTGACTATCCTGATGTAAAGAAAGCATACTTAGATAACGAAAAACGTGATGATCCTTTCTATGTAGACTATAACTTGCTATTCAACAATGTTGATATGCTTATGGCCCTATCATATTCTAATGATGTCAAAGCTATATTTACAGGAACACAATCAGCTGATTTCTGAAACGCTGATATTCTCTCCAAAACTGCTGAATACGATTATAGAGAAGAAATGGATATGGATATACTTAATTATGAATTATGAATCGATAAATATCTTGGATGAGTAGGTTGTGTTATCCGAGAATGGAACGAAACTACACAAGCTCCATCTCCTAAATGCTGACCAGTAGAATACTTTAGACCTGATCCTAAATGACGAGGACATATAAACAAATATAGATTCCTTGGATGGTATTGAAGAATGACTAAACAACAGATGAAAGATGCTGGAGATTTTTTCAATATAGAAGAAATAACTGACACAGATCGAACAGAAAAAGAGTTCGCTGAAAACGATAACTGATCAAATGTAACCCAATCTAGTGATTGATATGAAGATGAATCAGCATATTTTGCTATATACAACCATTTTAGAACTAAATCAGATTGAAAGAAATGTTTAGTAACATTAGCAAACGGAGGTAAAACTCTTATTAGATATATAGAATTGGAGTACGAAATAGGATGACAACCAGTTTTCCCAATATCATTAGACTTTTGGAAACCAAAAAGAGATTATCCTATGGGAATCCGTTTATATGACCTTGGAGGAAGGAAACAGAAAGTTTTATCACTATTACTCAACTTAGCAGTCAAGAAAGCAGTTAGATCAAGTTTATGAAACCATATTATAGCGGATGATGCAGCAGTAAAGAATAAGAACCAATTAAGACAATTAACAGAGTTTCCTGAAGTTATTCTTGTTGATACAAGTAACGGACAAAAGAACGTAAACAATATCGTATCAGAACTCCAACGCTCACAAGTTCCACAAGATAACTACAACACAGAAGAAAGAATCAAACAACTATCATATGAGGAAACATCTATTTGACCAAACCAATTATGAATCAGTCCAACAGGAGATCAAACAGCAACAGAAATTAGAGATAACGCTTCCAATAGTTCGATAAGATTATCATTATCAAATAGAATCCAAATGAATTTCTGGAAAGACTTCTATAGGAAATGGTTGATGATGTATAACTATCACTACAAAGAATGATCTAAGAAGCAAGTAATAATATCTAGAGAATTTTGAGATAGATATTTGACTTTTGAAAGGAAATACTTATCTTTGTCTAGTGATCCACATATCAAAGTAGTATCTAAATTCGATATAGAGCAAAAGAACAAACAACTATTTGCTAATCACGTTGTTTTACACTCATATATCGAGAAACTCGCAGCACAACCTTATATTCCATTATCTGTAAGGTTATCTATGAGAAAATCTCTTAGACTATTATGATACGAAGAAGATGAGATCCTAGACTATGTAAAAGAAAGTGCCGAAGAACAAGAAGCAAAAGATCAATTATATCTATTAAACGAAAACACTAAACTAGAAGAACTTACGCCTGAACAAATAGACGAACATCATGAAGATTATATCCATGTATATAAACAAGCTAAACCAACAGCAGCAACCAAAGCAGCTATGCAAGATAGATTGAGAATGCAAAAGAAACGTGATATAGAGAAAGCAAAATCTATGGAAGCAGCAGGACAGCAACCAAACACAAATTGAATGCAAAACCAAATGACAGCTAACATGATCTGACAAGATAACGCAAACAAACAACCAAGTCTAGCTGATGTCCAAATGTAGTTTTTTATTTATTTATTATATTTCAAATGAACGAAAAAGATCAATACGTGCTAAACAATCTAGAAGCTCAAAAAGCTAAACTAGAAGAAAGATTGGATGGTGCAACAAAAAAAGAAGCTGAAGCTATCTTGAAAGAGATCGCCAGTGTAGAAGATCAAATCGAAAACTATGGTAAACCTAAGACAAAGAAATCTAATAAATAGTCTTATAGGATAGATAGATAATACCTATCTATCTGAATAAGCTTATTGCTCCTATTTATTTTATAAAACCATACAATGATCAGAGGGAGATAGCTTACAACGGATATGTTTTGTGAACTCTCACAAATATTTTTTAACCTTTTATTAAAAAAACTATGAATGAACTAGAAAAAGTACAAGAGGAGAAGATTGAAAGCGAACCAAAAGCTTTAGACAGTCTTGTAATATCTCCAAAAGAACAAGAAAAAAAAGATTTTGAGGCACTTATTAAAAGAACAAACGAAAAAAGATTAGAACTCATGAAAGAAACACCAACAATACCATTCGAAACAGGAAAATTGAATAAAGATTGAATAGTAAACAACCTCAATATATGGATCAGTCTATATATAAATACATTGCAGACTATAAATATCAAAAATCCTATATTGATCAGAAAGAACCAAGAAACTGTTATAGAACGAGATAAAATTATAAACGATGCTCGTGAAAATGGGGAAGATACATTTGAATTCGAGAAATCAAGAGCAGCTACACTAGAATTTATAGAAAGATTGAAAGATCAAATAGAAGCAGAATCATTTAAACTAGAGGAATTCGAAACAACTATAAAATACTTACAAGAATTAGCAAATATTTAATGGTTTTATCAATAAACTTACACTATGGGAGATGATATAATAGAAAAAGATATTCCATGATCTAACTGAAGATCTATATGAAAGATAGGATTCGATATGGAATGTGATGGAACTCGTGATTATGTAAATAAAATGTTTAGACCATCAAAGATTGATCAGGTTCTGAATTTTTATGGTATTCCTCATATCTACAAAAACGAATACAAGAAATATCTTAAATACAGAATCCAGCCAAGACATTGTGGAATAGTAAACGATTATTTCCTAATATCATTACGTCAAGATTGATATGATGTATCTGACTTCGATTATAAGAAACTTCAAGACGAATATAACCAAAGAGTTCCTGAACCTGAACAAACAGGATTAGATCTCCATGTAAACTATGATCTATTCTTAAAAAAAGATCAAGAACATAGAGCTGCAATACTAAAACAATCAGATTCAAAGAAAGACGAACAAATAGAAGATATGCAAAAAGCTATGCAACAAATGCAGAAAGATATGGCTCTACTTATAGGGCTAGTATGAAAACCCAATGTTTTATTATCTAAAGATATACCAAATGACTGAACCAGTCCAAGCTGAAGCGACAGCACAAGAAACGCAACCAACTGAATTGAAGAAACTCCACCGAAAGAAGATGGAAACACTTGAACAACTTGAAACGAAAGCACCATTGACAGCAAGTGAAGCGAAGAAATTCAATGAACTAGCAGCTGAACTGAATGATCTGAATTGATTTGAAGTGAAGAGGCTATTGACGATGGATTCAACAAATGATGAATCGAACCTTTCAAAATCTGAGGAGAAGAACCAACCAAAACAGAACCAGGAACAAAAGATTGGAGGACAGCTTAATGATGCTGACAAACTACAAGCAATCTATGATATGTTACCAATGATTAGAGAAGCTTATAGTATCTGTCAATTCATGTTAGAAAATAGATGATTCAATACAGCTTATAAATGATATATGGATAAAGATAGTCTAAGAAGAAAAACAGAACAACTATTTGCGGTACTAGATTATTATGGAATAGCACACACAGAAGAAAAGAATGCAGAACTTCTATCATGAGTAATATATAGAAAACAAGAACATATCGATATTATCTGTAAGTATCTAGCGATAGAATGAATAGCATACGATAGAGATGATTTTAGATACAAACCACTACCACAGGATGAAAAAACAGTTGACTGATACAAACCAACCACAAACCCTCAGTTCTCAAATTGGACTCCTTAAAGAACTAATAGATCATCCAGCTTGGAAGATGTTATCTACTGAGCTGGATATTATTATTGGAAGTATAAAAGAGAAATTATGGATTCCATGTAGTGATGAATCTATGAGATTTAATTCTAGAAATCTTTTAAATGAAAGATTGACATCATTATTTGTTATGAGAAATCTTGCATCAATAACACTAAAAGATCTAGAGAATATATATCAAACAGAATCTGATAGAGTTGTTCCATTACAGGAAAAGCTTGAAAAAGAACACAAAAAGCTTAGTGATGAGTTACTCAAATATATTAAAGTGTAATCCTTAATGGATTACATAGATACACAAGGGTTTTTTCAAAATAGTTCTCCCTCAGCTATTCTGGAAGTTTTCCTTTGTGTATCTATATAATTCTATTGATTTATCAAAAAGTTTTATTATATTACCAATAATAGTCATGTGAGAACACGACAAGCTAACATCAGGCATAAATGATGAAGAGCTTTGATCAGGCATAAATGATCAAGACTTGGACGAAGATTTCGACCAAGATGAAGATTTGGATGAGGATCAAGATCAAGATGACGATCAAGATGATGATGAAGATCATGATCAAGATAAGAATCAAGATAAAGATGATCAGAAACCAAAGCAACCTGTTGATTGGAAGAAAAAGTTCTATCAAACAACTAATCTACAAAATAGACAGTTGAATGATCTGAAAAAAGAAATCAATCAATTAAAAAATTCAAAGACACTCAGCGATGAGGATTTGAAAAAGATCAAAGAGAAGTATGATGAAGAAGATCTAGGTATTATCGAAAAGATAATAGAAAGAAAAGCTAATGAAATATTAGACACTAGGCAACAAACATCTCTTGCACAAAGAGAAATGAATATCTTCTTGAAAGAACATCCTGAATTAGATGAACCTGAAATCAAACATATCAAATCTTTGCAAAAAGAATATTGATATAGTCTGAAAAAGGCATACACAATCTTATTTGGAAGAAATGATTCTGATAGAGATATAAAACAAAAACCTAGACACTCAATATCAAATAGTTTTTGATGAGATAATAACAACAGATCCTCTAAACAAAATGCTTCTAAAGAAGATGAGAAAGCTTTCAAAGATATGGATGCATTCTTGTCATAAAAAACTTCCAGTAAATAAAAGGGAAATTTTATTTACTTATATCTTTAGACCATGATGGATTATGCAGGATTAAAAGGTAGTACATCTACCTCTAGTAATGCGTTTTTAAATAAAATCGTTAAAAACGTACTTAAAAACTTTGAACCTAATTTAGTATTCTCTCAATTTGGAGAAGCACCAGTTGACGATTCAATGGCTGACAATGTAGTTTGGGCAAAATTTCCAGCGTTGGGAATTACACCATCTCAATCAGAATTGATTGATGGAGTTACTTCTAATGACATCGGATACACTGCTGAAACTATCACTGCAGTATCAAAACAATACGGTTTATATGTAATTCTTACAGATAAACTTTCTAAAAAAGCATTATTCAATATGTCTACAGTTGTTTCTGAACTTCTTGGAGATAATATGGCTAGAATTATTGATAATGTTATTCAAAATGAAGTAACTGATAATGCAACTAATAGAGTATATGCAGCAACAACTGCAGGTGGAACAAGAGCTGCTAATAGAGCTGCTTTGGGATCAACTCATGCTATGTTTACATACGATATTGCTTGTATGGCAACTAAGTTGGCTGGAATGAATGCTCCAAAATGGAGTGCAGGTGCTTATATTGGAGTAACACACCCTTTCGTTGCTCATTACATCAAAACAGAATCAGGAGCAGGTGGATGGTTACAACTTAAACAATATACAACTGCTGGACAAGATGATATTTATAGAGGAGAAATTGGAATGATACATGGAGTTAGAATGATTCAATCATCTAACGTAAAAAGCTATAATTCTGCTGTAACTGTATATCCTTCAACTTTTCTTGGAAAAAGAGCTTTTGGAATAACATCTCTTCAAGAATTAGAAACTATTGTTAAACCTTTCGGAAGTGGTGGAACTGCTGATCCATTAAACCAAAGAATGACAATTGGTGTTAAGAAATCTTTCGCACCTAAGATTCTTAATCAAGCATCAATCGTAGTATTTGAATCTGCTGGAGTTACTATATAATAAACATAGGGGGTATATATAAAACCTATACCCTCTATTTCTTTTTATTCTATTATTCTTATTACCATGACTGAACTTACATTAAAACAAACAGCGAGAATGACTAGGGATTTAAATCCTGATGCCTCTAGTTGTCTTGAAAATTTTGTAGACTATGTTGTAGCTTCTGTATTAGCAGGAAATGGAATCCCTGTTGTTACTGATGCAGTTACAAACATTGTTGCTACAAGAAAAAATACGCTTTATGTAACAAATATCAACGCTCAAACATTGCTTACACCAGTTAATTCTGCAACATGATTAGATATTGCTGGAGATGCTACTGCTGGAGATGGTTACGAAATCAATCTTCAAAACCCTGGGAATACTGATGCTAAATTCAACTTTACTGTTGGATCTGAACCAGTAGGATTCTTTATTGAAGCATGTTTGACTACTGCTGATATATCAGGAGCTGCTGAACTTTTGGTAGGTTTTAGAAAAGCTGGAGTATTCGACAAAGCTAGAACAGTATATACTGATTATGCTTTGATTGGAATGATCCAAGCTGATATTAAAATCGCTACTGATCTTGCTGATGCTGGAGAAACATTGACTGATACTACAATGAATGCAGTTGATGGTGGACAAGTAACATTGAGAGTTGAAGTAACAACTGATGGAAAAGTTTCATATCAAGTTGCTAATGGATCTACTGCTGTTCTTGCAGCTCCTACAGTTGCTATAGACTACACTTTTGCTGATGCTACAATTGTTGTACCAGTTATTAGATTGATTCAACACTCAGATATTACTGGATCGTGTGTATTAAATTACGTTAAATGCGGTTACTTAGGATAAAAAAATACTATTAAAGGTTGCTTAGCGGCGTAAAGAGGTATGAATGTAAGAGATTTATACCTCTCCCTATCTTTTTATACTCTTACTATAAAATTATGGAAATTCGAAAACCAATAGAATGATATGAATGATTATATGAGGTGTCGGATTTATGAAATTTTAAATCATTATCTATAAATAGATTATTAAAACCACGAAAAGATACATGATGATATAATCAAGTAAATCTAAAATGAAAAATATATTTAGCACATCGTATAGTTGCAAAAACCTTCATAGAAAACATTGAAAATAAGGCTACTGTAAATCATAAAAATTGAATTAGAAACGATAATAGAATAGAAAATTTAGAATGGTGTAGTTTTAAGGAAAACATTAAACATTCTCGAGATAAATTATCAAGAAAGAATATTTCTTGATGAAAACATTATAAAAGTAAAATAATACATCAATATTCACTAAGCATGGAATACATAAGATCATGGGAATGTTTACATGATATAACTAGAGAATTATGATTTGATTTTAGAATTATATCAGAACATTGTTTATGAAAAAGAAAATGATGATATGGTTATATATGGAGATATTGATAGATTATTATAAATGATAGTTAGAAATTATTTTTTATCATAATCTTTTAGCCCTTATAAATTTCTAAAATGACAATAGTATCAGATATAATAGCAGCAGCGTATTTAGAAGCAAGATGTGATGCTAATAATGTTCCAGCAGCAGCCGCGATACAATATTGTGATGATATATATAATGAATTGTTAGACGAAAAGAAGCTTACGAACGAGGATTTTGTTAAAAGAACATCTAAGATCGATTGTAAACCTATGAGAAATAAATATTCGCTTCCAACTGACTTCGAAAAGATGCAACAAGTTTCCATAAAATATTCTGTTCCTACATACGATGCACGAGCTACATGAACAGTCTACGCTATTTGAGATAAAGTAACAAAGAACGGAAAAGCTTATATTTGCAACGCTGATCATACAGCTTGAACAAGTTTCGAAAACACTAAAACATATACAACTTCTGCTATTATGGTTGCAGGAGAAACGGTTGTTATAAATTGAGTAACTTTTACAGCCAAGGCAGCTGGTGCTGCAGTGAATCCATGAGATTTTGCTATCTGACTTAACCAAACTGCATGTATGGCTAATTTGTTTGCAGCCATCAATTCTTTAACCTCAGGAACTGCAGCAACTTTCATTGCATTATCAACTTACAATAAAAATCTATTAGCTGCTGCTGAAATAGTTGCAACAAATCCAACATTAGATACAGTGGTAATAACATCAAATGATAATATAACAACCTCAACAGTTTCTACTGTAGGATCATGGGGAGCTGAAACAGGATGAAATCGAATACAGATCTACGAATGATATATACCATGTTCTCCAAGAATGGTAGATTTTGATTTTATGCAAGATTTTAACAATATATCTGAATCGAATCCTGTATATTTCTATGAAAATAATGATCTATATATCTATCCTCGACCAAAAGTTAGTGTTACTCAATGAATCAAATTCGATTATATTCAATCTCAGGAAACATTGACAATAACTACTGATAATTGAGCAATCCAAATAGAATCTAAACTCCATGATGCTTGGGTATATTGAGTTGCTAAGAAGTATATGGATTATATGGGAAAAGATTCATCAAAATTAGATTTCGAGTTCCAAAAATGAGTATTGAAATGTCAAAACTGGTGGAAAAATAGACACTATGCACCTGTTGTAGAAGAACTTCCATCATCTTTACTTAGATATATGCGTTAAATATGGCTGAAAAAGAATATATTCCATACATAATAAACCAATGGTATTGATGACAAAGCGAAAGCGAATTTATGTCCTCTTGATCTGATTTTTCTTATTCACAGAATATAAACATCTATGAAAGTCCAAAATATATCGAACTATCAAAAGCTTTTGTGCAAGTTACTCTAGCTCCTACATGATATGTAACAAAAATCCTTAGACTACCAAACAATATCCAATCAAATGCTTATTTTACAAGTGTTTGAGAAATTTTTATAGATGCTGGTGCTTGACCAGTTTTAGTACATACTTTAGTTGATGCTGACAAATATATCTTAAATGCAATATGTTTCACTACATTTCTATTGGTTTTTACGGCAACAGATATACATAAAATAACTTTTACTTGAAGTGATTTTAAAACATTCGCATCATGCAATGAAGCAATACTATCGTTTACCTCCTCATATCAAGGATTTTCTACTAACGAAAACAAGGATCTTTGTATCTATAATTTTAAAGATACTATACTTTATTTTAGTGCTGGTAACATACTTTATTCTGTCTGAAATACTCTTGCAGCAGTTTCCACCTCCGAAACACTAAGAAAATGAGCCAAAATAGTATGACTATCTTTCCTAAATAGTAATTTAAAAATATATGTAAACTATTTGAATGTATCTAGTTCTCTATATTTCCGAAATGAAACGGCTTCTGATAGTATAAACTACAAGAACAGAGTATTTAAATCAGTAGTTACTGACTGACAACTAGACTACGTTGTTTGTTCTGATTGATTATATATTTACAATGGTTACTCCGGAGATAAATTATTCAACTACAATTTCAATGATTTCTGAAAAAGTTGATCATGATACTATGTTCCCCAAAATCTTATGGGAATAGATCCTTATTTTTGGTATATAGCTTATAACAAGAATATTTTCAAGTTCTGAAAGAAATTTACTAATCTTCAATCAGCTTTTTCTATTTCAAGCGTAGAAGCAAACAATATTACAGCTATCTCTGATGAGATCCCTATTGCATGAACAGTATATTATAGTAGTGATGATAAGAAAACTTTCTATCAATGATCAACATACAAAACCACAGGTTATATCGAATGAATAGTATTTTATTGAGAAGCTATGGAAAAACTAAAGAAAATAGATAGAATCTTCAACGCATTCGATATACCAACATGATGTTCTATTGAAGTCTATTTTGACAAAGAATGAACTGGTTATCCAGGAACACCAAATTATACAATAACAGCAAGTACAACACTGAAATATAAAGAATTATTTGCAAACGAATTAGCAAATCTTACAAATCACTGGATAAAACCAAAGTTTGTATTGAATGGAACAGGAACAGTAAGTCCAAAATTCTATGAATTTGCGATGTTCTCAGAATATGTTAAAAATATTTAACTTTTACTAATCATAACTATGGCGTTTACACCAAAAGCATGAAGTACCTACGCAAAAACTCTAGCTGCTAGAGCTGCTTGACAAAAACCAATGACAGCAACTTCTGCAAAAAATATAGCTGCTAACAACATAAAAGCACCATCAACAAACAAAGGTATGACTAAACAAGAAGTATTAGATCAAGCCGTTTCTTCTTGAAAAGCGAAAGTACAATGAAGCAATATTATGGTAAATGGTACAAATATCTGATCAACAAAAGAATTTCAATGAGAAGATATGGCGAACGTGCAAGATATAATGACATGAAAATTTTCTCCCCAAAAAGCTACTGAACAACAAGAACCAATGACAGAACCTAAAGTAGAAGAAACTGATGCAGTAGCAACAACAACAGCTGATCAACAAGCCTCCTGATGACAAGAAAAACAGAATACTGAAACAGTACAACAACAGCAAGTAGTTTGAGGTATGAACGTAGGAGCTTCATGAACTGGATGAACCCAAACAAAGAAACAAGTATTGGACCAAGCTATATCATCATGACAAGCTTCCGTAGATCAATCTTGAAATGTTATTACAAAATCATGACAAAATATTGGTAATATAAGCTGAATGGATCTTAGTAAATCTGCGATCTGACAATCAGCACCAAACGCCAACCAAGCAGTACAACAAGATCAAGAAGCATTACAACAACAAAAACAAGATGATCTAAATAAAATCAATGCTATTAAACCTGATGTAGCATTGTGATTGTCTAATTCTCCTGATAGTCCTTTTTGGAATAAGTTCTGACAAGAAGCTATCGATACTGAATCCCAAGTACCAGGATATATGAACGAAAGAAACAAGATTATAGCATCCTCAATAATGCTTAATAATCCCAATATGAAGTTTATGTCTGATGCTAAAAGAAAAGAAACTATCCTCCACGATATTATTGATAGACAAGAATGAGGAATAGATCCGGCAATAGAATCTTGGTATAACAGAACTATCGATAATGTAAACAACTTAATCAATAGAGAAATCCCAGCATATAAATCTGAAGATTATTTCAATATGCTATTAAAATGAGAAAAGATAGACTACGATGCAGCAACAGGAAACCCTGAACTAAAATCCGCTAGAGAGAGATTCAATAACCTCCAAAAGTTTTCTACAATGGATGTTACTTCGTTGTCTGAATACATGAAAAGCTGAGAACTTCTAAAAGGAGGACAGACTTGGAATGATCTATTGAACAAAGGGATGTGAGATTCATTAAATAGAGCATATTCTATGTATGTTACTAAATCAGAAAACTCAGTATACAACTATATTGGATGAGAAGTATCTTCTTTTAGTCCTGATAAATCTTTGGAATGACAGAAGAGCCAAAAGTTTGATCTAGGTACATGATTAGAATGAAAAATTTCCGAGAAAATATTGTCTTTAATGACTGATGATAAGATTCCAACTCTTGCTAGTTTCCTTGCTGCTGATGATGATGTCCAAAGAGCAAAAGAAACAGCTAGAGAAACAGAAGCACAAATCAATGATCTATCAACAGAGATAGAAAATTTTGCTGATGATGTTAAAACAAAAGTAGTAGAAAAAGGTGGAGAAGCTACAGACGATCCTTTCTTGAACGCTTATATCCAAGAAAAGACTAAACCTTTTGTAAGAAGATTGACACAACTCCAATCAAAATATAGAAACGAGATAGCTTTGTTATCTGATTTATCAGAAAATGCTAGAACAGAATTTGAAGTAAAAGAATACAACAAAAAAGCTGAAATCGAATGATACCAATTTGTATTATGAAGATTAGATAAACAAAAAGCTGAAGAAGCTGCAGCTAAACAAGCAGCACAACAACAATCTAACCGAGATAAATCTTTTGGATTACAAGTTGATCAATTCAATCGACAGAAATCTAAAGCTGATATGCCTAATATGCAAATAACTGGATATGGTGCTGATGGAAAACCTATCTATCAATATTATGATAGCAAAACAAATACTCGGAAGAACGCTCCAACACAATCTTCTACACAAGCTACATGAATTTATGTAAACGCTAAGTTTTGAAACAAGAATATTGATGTAGATACCGCAATACTTCCAGCATTACAAACAGCTCAATCAGAACTAGAAGCTAATGGAATAAAGATAGCGGTAGGAGAAAGCAAAAGAGATCAAACAGAAACTATCAAAGGTATGGCTTCAAAATATTGAATACCATTTAATGCAAAGAATCCTAACGAAACAGCTGCAGCTTTGAGAAAAGCTTGACACCAAGTTGCTGATGTATGAAAATCTAAACATGAATCATGAATGGCTGTAGATATTTATGCTAGTTGATGATGAAAAGTTGATGATAGAACAAAAGCTATCCTAAATAAAAATTGATTCTATCAAACAGCATGAGCAGGAGATCTAGGACACTTCGAATATGTAGGTAGTCTTGCAGGACAATGATCAAATTCGATGACAAATATTACACAATGAATATATAATGGTACAATGAATTCTACTGATATTCTTAGTCCAAAGACATTAAAGGAATATGGATTAGAATGACAATCTAGAGATTCAATAATTTCCACAGTAAATAAATCGTTATTTGATACATATTTAAACAAAGAATCTACAAAAGATGAGATCTGAGAATTAGTTACAAGAGCTAAAGCAACATTCCCTAAAGATGAAAATTCTCGAGTTTCTCCATTGAAAGATACAGTATGACCTAATAAAACTTTCCAATATCTTATGGAAAACGATCTTATGGAATATGATACAAGTAATTCTGATGCAGTTGAAGTAATGGGATCTCTTTTGGAGAAAACTTTTGAATGAAGCAAAGTAGATAGAGATATTTTATATGGCTCATTAAAAGAAAGGTTTGGAAGAAGTGTTGCAAACGATCTTTTAGATTATTTAAACTTATAATATGGTTCGAGAAAATCCATTAGATATTTTGAAAAAGAAAACAAATATATTTGATTATGCTGCAAATAATTTTTCTGTTCCTGAAGAGAAAGAACAATTTTCTACACCAATCCCAAAACAGACACAGAAAAAGACTATAATCCAACCAGCTAAGATCGAACCAACAACAATCCAACAGAAAACCGCACAGGATTTTAACATCCAACCACAAATAAAGAACTGAAATATCTTCGAACCACAAGAGAATTTTCTCGAAAAAACTATACGTCAAACAAAGACAGCAGTAAGCCCACTAGAAGAAAGACAAGAACTATATAGAAAATATGGGAATACTTCTTCTGTAGTATGAGAACTTTCACAAAGCTTTTTGTGAGAACTTGTTGATACATGATTCTCTTCTGCTAGAGGAATACTAGATACATGAATCCAAATATGAACTGCTAAAGTTAAAACCTATCTTAATCTTATTTCTAAGAAATGATCCCAATATTTCCAAGAAAAAATAGATATGTTACAAAGTATTTGAAAGGACAAGATCAATGCTGCACAAGAATCATATTTCAATGAAAGACCACGATTAAAAGAATTAAAAGAGAAGAACCAACAAGCAACAGCTATTGATGCACTAGACAAAAGAGATCGACAAACACTTGGTAACAAAATGTTTGCTACTATTTGACAAGCATTTCCTGCTATAGCCGCATGAATAGCAACTAAGAATCCTGCATTAGTATACGCTACAATGTTTCCTCAAATGAAAGATGAAGTTACACAGGATCTTACTAACGATAAATCACTAAAACTTACACCATCCCAAATAAATACAGCATCAACTATAATGTGATGAGTAAATACAGTAATAGAAACAATAGCATTAGAAACCCAATTGAAACCGTTTATGAAACCTCTAACAAAACAAATAACAAACGCTATTGTAAAGAAATGAGTATTAAAAGAATGATTGATCCAAACATTAAAATCAATGACAGCTGAATCTATTGAAGAAATAGCACAACAAGCAGTCCAAAATCTTGGAGCAAAAAGTTTATGATCTGAAAGAGATTTTGGTACATTGAAAGAATACGCTAAAATCTGAATAGAATCGTTTATTCTAAGTTTTGGGATGTCTGTTCCTGGATGAATCATGCAATCTATCCAACAAAATACTATTAATAAAATTATCGAAGAAGATTGATGAGAAACTAAAGCTACATTAGACGAATTTTTTGATACAATGTCTAGTGTTGCAGTAGAAGAAGATATAGAACTCCCTCCAAGTCCTGAACAGATACAAGAATCAGAGATGGAACAAGTAGATCAAACTAAATACCAAACAATCCAATCAGAGATCCCTGAAAACACTAGAACAGGAATCCAAAAATACAAGAACGCTAAAATCGAAGATGTTATCGATAAACTTCCTGATATAAACCTAGATAAAGATCTAGTGATCAAAGATATTCAATGAGATAAATTTACAATAAAAGAATGAACTCCACTTACTCCATACCAAATGATATGAGGTAAAGTTTTGTTGCAGAACTGAACTACATATATCGTACCAAACAATCAGTTCCAAAATCTAAAGAACCAATCAACAGAATTGACCGCTAAAGAATTTGCTCCTGAACTTAGAGAAACTGAAGAAACAACTCTTTGAGCTAAAGATTATGCTAAAATAGATCTTAGTGATGATTGAGCATATGAATCAATACCTGAAAATATAAGACAAATAGTGGAAGAATCAGAAGTTGATTGAGATTTTTCTAAAATACAAGAATTAAAAGCTAAAATAAACGCAAAATGATGGGATCTAGATTATGATATGGATTGAGAAGTAACAAGTTTTTTCAAAAAAGATGAATGAGAACCAACAAAATACGAAAAATATACTCTCCCATGATGAAAGAACTATAAAGAGGTTTTAATTCAAGCTCCAACAGTTAAATATACAGAACTACCAAAAGATATGATAATTAAAAAATGATTATTAGGTATATATAACGTAATAAGCGATAACTGAGAATGATGATTTGTAGGTAATTGATGAAAGACAGAATCTGAAGCTATACGTGCAGCATTAAAATCATTAAATACCTATTGACCATGAAACGAAAAATCCTTTAGAAGCTCCCACCGAGAACAACCAAACATCCTAGCACATCTAAGACTAAACGAAAGAGAATATAACTGAGAAAAGGTTATATTTATGGAAGAGTTGCAGAGTGATCGAGCAAGAGAAGCTAGAAAGAATCAAATATCACAAGAAGAGATAGAAAAAAATAAAGAAATGCAAACCAAATATACCGAATTTGTAAAAGAAATGCGTAATAAATATCCTATAGATGAGGTTGTTTATCCTAGAGGAATATGAAATAGAGAACTAATACAAAGATATTGAACGCCTGAGGAACTGGATAGATTTGAAACATTATTGAGTTTTACCGACAAGGGAACAAATTCAATACCCAATAATACTCTTCTAAAAAACCGACAAACACTAGCAATCAAAAGAGCATTGTTTGAAGCTGCTGAGAAGTGATACAAATACTTTTCTTGGATCAATGGAGAACAAACAGCTGAAAGATATTCTTTGGAGAAACATATTGATAATATAAATTGGAATCCATCACAAATTGGTGGTAAAACCATTAAAATAAATCCTATATCATGAAGTGAAGTTGGTATAACAATCGATAAAGATGGTACTATTATTTGATCATCACAAGCGGAATGGAAAGGTAAATCATTATGAGATGTAATCTGAAAATGACTAGCAGAACAGATTATGTGAAATGAAGAATGAAAAATAGATTGAAACTGATTAAAGATATGATGAGAACGAGCATATAATATGTATGATAAACAAGTTCCTAATATAGTCAAAGATCTTACTGGACAAACTCCTATAAAGATTGATTTGTGATACGATATAAATTGAACAAAAACTAAAATACAAAAACAACAAACAATCGAACTTACTCCTGAAGTAGTTAGAATAATTAAATGACAAGCACCACTAAGACAAAAACCTAGCTGAAAAGCTATTGAAGATGTATTTGCTCCTGCATTATATCAACTTTTCAAGAAAGCAACAAAACAACCTATCTCAAAAGAAGAAGCATTAAAGATAGTTAGAAAGTATTTTGATGCAAACGAAGTATCAGTAAACTTTGCAAACAAAATATCTACTCCTCAATGATTATTGGCTTTTGGTAAATATGTAAAATGAGCAATAACATTTATTGAAAACCCCGATATTTCTACACCAAGACACGAGGTAGTGCATGCGTATCTAGATCTATTTGTAAGTCCTCAAAGAAAAGCTGAGATAATGTCCAATGTAATGAAAAGTGTTGCTTATAAAGATTATCTAGATGGAGAGAAGCCAACTTTAGAAAACGCTGAAGAGTTTCTTGCTGATCTAGGAAACGATTATATGATGAAACAAGAGATACCATCGAATGTTTGACAGAAAATAATAAACTTTTTGAAAGATTTAATACAAAGTATTAAAAAGTTTTTCTGAAAAGAAAATAAGATGATAGATCTATTTAATGATATTATGAATAATAATAGAGATTATATTGCTGATAAATTTACAGAAGATCAAAAATTTAAGGTTTCTGATGAAATGAGATACTTCAAACAAATCTCAAAAGAATGACCTAAATTTTGAAATGTAGATAAATATGATGCTACTAAATATTTCAAAGAAGAATGAAAGAAATCAATCCAAGATCTAAGAAGTATCTATGAAACAAAGATAACAAAATCAGATTTCAAAAAAATGTCTACAAAATGAGCTAAACAAGTTCTTAAAGATATTATTTCTCCAATATCAACAGAAATAGGAAAGATAGCTCCTGAATTAAAATATAAATTACGTAGACAATATTCTGAAGCAAACAAAAGATCTATTTCTGATATAGAAAATTCAAAAGAATTTCTAGAACTAGAAAAGAAACTTTCTGCTGTAGATTATTCTGATCTTACTTTTGCATTATTTAATGGAGATAAAGAAAAGACACAAGAAATATTAAAAGATTATAATGTAGAACTCCCTAGAAAAGTATTGGATTGAGTATACCAAAGAGCTGAAGAACAATGATTCGATATATGATACGAAAAAGATTATTTTCCAAGAGTTGTTAAAGATCCTGCTGGACTTCTCGAAGCATTACAAAGAAAAGATGAATCATGATTCATTAAAAGAGCTATCAAAGAAAAAGAGATGTCTATAGGTAGAGTTTTGACTGTAGAAGAAAAAGCCGCAGTAGCAAATTCAATGCTAAGATGATTCTGAACACAAAATATTATTATTTGAAGCAAGAATTTCAAACAAAGAGGTATAGACGTAGTTACAAAAGATCTTATTCCATACTACTACGAACCTTTTCAATGATTATTGAGATACCTAGAATGAGTAAACGATGCTATAGAAATGAAAAAATTCTTTGGATGAGAAAATCCTAATGATAGTATTGGAGCAGTAACAATGAAACTCTTAGAAGATTGAAAAATAACCCCTGAACAGGAATTACAACTAAAAGAGCTATTACTTGCTAGATTTAATAAATGAGTTATGAACTGATGATTATCTGCTTATAGAGATTTAAGTTATATGGTTACTATGGGAAATCCAATGTCTGCAATAACTCAGATAGGAGATCTTGCATGGGCTATGTATAAAAATTGATGGATCAGAGGAACAAAATCATTATTCTCTAAAAAGAATATTACAAAAGAAGATATTGGGATTAATGAAATTGCTAGAGAATTTTCTGATGGATGAAAGCTACAGAAAGCATTAAACAAAATTTTCTCTACTGTTTGAATCTGATGGATGGATAAACTTGGAAAAGAAACTTTTATCAATTCAAGTTTCGATAAATATGTTTCCCAATCCAAAAAAGATCCAAAATGATTGGAAAAAGATCTCCAAGAGAAATGATTTCCGCAAGAAGCCATCAATACAATAATCAACGATCTCCAAAATAAAACAGTCAGTGAGGATGTTAAATTCTTATTATTTAATGATCTAGCTGATTTCCAACCAATTTGACCTACAGAAATGCCGAAAGCATACTTAATGAATCCAAACGCAAGAATAATGTATATGCTCAAAACATTCACAATCAAACAATTAGATGTTATTAGAAGAGAAATCTACGATCAAATAAAAAAAGATCCAAAAAAATGATTGAAAAATCTAGTTAGTCTTGCAGGAGCTTTGATGATTTTCAACGGTACTGCTGATATACTGAAGAATCTACTACTATGAAGAGATTTTGAACGACCTGATATGATTCTAGATAATATAATCAGACTTTTCTGATTTTCTAAGTATCAAGTATACAAAGCAAAAACAGAATGAATAGTTCCATTTCTCCAATCAGTATTCTTACCTCCAACATCTTTGATAGATTATCCAATAAAAGATATAGTAAAAGCTACAAGTTCTGCAAAATGATTAGAGTTTAGTAGAGCAAAATCTTTCCAACTTATTCCATACGTTTGAAAACTATATTATCGATGGTTTGGTTGATGATCTCCTGAAGAAAAGAAATCAACATCATTAAAAAAGAAAACATCATTAAAAACATCATCATCCTCACTAAAAAAGAAAAGTTCTCTGAAAAAGTAGTTTATCCATAATATAATATTATATGCTATTAATAGAAAACAAACAGAAAGAAAAAATTGATAAATTAATGACTCAAATAGTTTATTGATTTAATTCTTGAAAACTCGATTGAATATCTCAAATTAAAAATGTTACTGCGGTTGTTGTAAGAAATTATGCTCCTAATATAGTACCACCTCAAACATGATGGATATGGGTTGATCCTTTACATTGAAAATCATATATATCTGTTTGAGTTTCTGCGGTATCTGATTGGAGTTTATTATGAGTATTATGAGGTTGAATAGGAGATACAAATATTGCGGTATGAAATGCTTCTTGAAATATTACATCATATACTACACTATGATTTATAAACGCTACATGAATATTATATACTCCAAACATAGCAGTAAATACTAATTTATTGTATACAGACAGTGTAAACTGAAAAATCTGAATATGATTAACAACACCTGCATATAAACTAGATATTCTCTCAGATACTCAATCATACTTAAATATACAAAGAGTTTGAGCAACAACCTGATATTTTAGAATAGAAAACTATACAGCTACAGCATGAGTATTTTCTGCTATATTTAGATGAAGATCTAATTGAGCTAGTTATCCTTGATGCACTTTTTTATGAGAATCAACAGTAGATTCATGAACAGTAGCAATTACCCAATTTATATCTAGATTTAATAATTGAGCGGTTGTTACTAGACCATTATTCCAATTTATGAATAGTTCTTCGTCTAGTGTAGCAATGACTATTCTAGCCAATCTTAATGTTTGAATTTGAACAGTTACGCCTACAACAACACTAGAGGTGTCGTCTACAGGTACAGAGAAAGTAAAAATATGGGGATGAACATTAGTATCTCAATTATCTTTTTGAACTGTCGGTTGAGATTCTGCAATTTGGTTCTGAAACAATTCCAATCTTAGATTTAGATGATACTGACAATTAGACCTAGAATTTGTTGCACAGGTAAATGCTTCATCAAAAATATCTTTTAGATCATACGCAGCTGTATTTCAAGATAGTACAACAGCTGAGAAGATGAGATTTGATCTAGTAAATTGAAGATTTTGATTATTAACAGCAACGCCTAATGCTAATCTTGATATATTATGAACAGCAAGATTTGGAGATAGTGTAACTAACTATACAAAATTTGAATCTGATTGAACTATGCAAGCGATATGAACTGCTACAACTTGGGAGGATGCAAATATATGATGATTAGTATTACAATGACCAGTCGCTACACTACCTTGATTAGTTGAAATATTAGATAGTACAGGAACAGGAACAGGAATATTCACAAGAAGTTTTGATGTAAATGAGGATTGAGATGCTTTTATTGAGATACCACACAATTCAATATCTAGTTGAGCTTGTCAATTTCATATACATTTTTCATGAAATACAGCACCAAGCTGAACTACTGATAAAGTAAACTTCCAGATAATATATATGTCTACTGATGAGTGAGATTTAGTACCTACACCAACGACAATAACGAAAGAAATTGTTTATGATACTCAATACAAAAGAATAACTTTGAATTTTGATAATGTAACGCTATGATCAATGAAACAAATATGATTTAATATAAAAAGAATTGCGGCTAGTGCTAATGAATATCCGTGAGAAGTTCAAATTTGGACAATATGAATACATCATCAAGTAGATATGCTAGGTTCAAGAGAGATAACAACAAAATAGTTTTTTAATTTATAATATATTATAATGTCAGAAATTAAAATTGCAAAATTTGAATTATATCCACAAGAAGAACCTACAAGTTATGCTGTAGGATTCTCTATTGATGTAAATTGAAGAGCTTTTTATCGTGATACTACAGTTTCTTTAGAAGAATCTAAAGATAAAACAGACGAAGAAATTGTTGCAATTTGATACGAAAAGCTTAAAGAATGAATAGAATCAGAAATAGAGAGATTAGGGAAAAAATCTCCTCTAGTATGACAATCATTTACTCCTTTACAATAATATCATGCAATTATCAGACAATCTAGTGCAATCAGTAATAAACTATCTTCTTACAAAGCCATATAACGAGGTAGTATTGTTATTATGAGAAATCCAAAAAGAATTATCAGAACAAAGCAAACAACCTGAAACACCAAAAAAAGATAAATAGTTTTTTAAATACTAATTTTTCACAAAATGACCGTACAAAATTTCTTACTAATGACAGGAACAATGCTTCCTCGCAAAGTAGTCTATAAAGATGCTTTGAATAATGCTATCTATTATGCTGATGCAGCTCATGGATCTCTTATAACTGATACAGTACGAAGAGTTATGAAAGGTACTACTGATGCTGATTGAGATATTATAGATTTGGTTGAAACAGATGGTTATAATAATGCAGTTCCTGATCTTGCAGCAGTGCAACTTTTATCTTATTCTTAAAATTAAAGATGCCTGGACTAAAGATAGATGTCGTATTATGAAAAGTTAGAGAAAAAGACAGTAGTGTTTCTGCTGCCACTACTCCAAAACTATTTTCATGAATCTGAGATCCTAATTGAACAGTAACAGCTACTAAAGCTGGAGATGAATATATTGATACAGCAACTGGATTAAAATATTTTGCACAAGCTGCAAACGATTCAAGTTGGGCTGAATACAATTTCATGACCTCATAATTTATTTTTTAAATAATTTTTGTAATGAAGAAATACTTATCTTGGATCTTGTTTATACTATTTGCTTTCACTACTACTTTTGCTGCATTTAGGACAGCACAACGATCTACATACGATATGATAGCAAAAAGATTTCTATTTACTTCTGACTGAACAAGTGGGGGAACTTCTGTATTAGATATAAATAGTGGTTGAAACACTATTGTTTATTGAAGAATAATGAATAGTGGTTGAGTAGACTATATATTTTGATCATGAACTAATGATAAACTTTGTATATGGACTGGTGGTTGAGTTTCCTGTCAAACAGATATGATAACTTGACTTGTAGAATCAGATCCTATTTGGAACTCAGAAAGCTGAGATTATATACTTTGGACAAGTGTTTCTACTGATACTTCTTGATGAAGTTCTGATATTCTAGTTATGAGCCAAAATGCCGTTAGTTGATTTGTAAATTCGAAAGCATTTCTACTTAGTTGAAACAATATTATTACTGGAGATACTATCTATAATTGATCAATATCTGTATCGTGAGATTTTATTATAACCTGAGATGCTGTTTTTAATTGAGATGTTTATTATACACTGAATACTTATTATTCATGAGATACTATATATACAGGAACAACAACATATAACTGAGATACTTATTATATATGAAACTCTTATTTCTCAGGAAATAATGTATACACAGGAACTAATACCTATAATTCTTATACATACTTTAATGAAGATTTATTCATTCTAGGAAATATAATCCAAACAGGCGATATTTACTTAGTCTGAAATGTTTATTTCTCAGGTAACAATATCTACACTGGTACTAACTACTATTTCTGAGATAATTATACATACTGAAATACTTATCTATCTTGAAACCTTGTAGTAACAGGATCTATTACTGATTGAGCAGGAAACCTATATATTACATGATATACAGAAACCGATCCAATATTTATGGCTAATAGTTGAAATTATGCTGTTTTGGTATGAAATAATAATTTTTCTTGAACCCAAAATATAACATGACAATTATTGGTTAATTGAGAAATCGTTGTTGATTGATATACACTAGAACAAACAATAAATAATATAATTAGTTCTGATGCATATATTGCTTGACGTTCTCCTGATTATTTTACTGTATTATATGATTTTGAGTCAACAAATAGTAAATTTTCTACAGATAATATGTGATATATCCCATTTGTTACAGCAAATACGCTAACATTACGTGATCCATGAGGAACTAATTCATTCTGATTGGTATCACAAAGTAGGGCTTGTGCTTGATTATGAATAACTGATTGTCAGAGTGCTATGGTATATTCATGAAATGTTTGGGTATATTCATCTACTTCAAAAAAATTATGAAAAGCTTCTATATATACAGATATATCTAATGCAACTAATTGGAATACATGAATAATATTCTCATGATATTCAATGCCAGCTAGTTCGTATATTGTAGGAGTAGATGCTAATAATCGTATATGATTTACACAAACGAACACATGATTAGTTATGTTTTATGATATGTGAACTTATTTATTATATGATGAAACACTATATTTTGATACTACTTTATCTACAGCTTTTTTGGGAAATTATTGAATTGGTTATTTATCTTGATCTAAACCATACTTATCATCTCTTACATGATCTCTAATAAAATTCAAAGATGTATCAGGTACACAAGTGCGAGGAACACATAATAAATTATATTTAACTAATGCGGATCTATGTATTTCATTTTATTAAAAACCAAAACATGATACTATGATTATTCCAAACAGTGCAAGATTCTATAAAGTTCCTCGAAAAGAAGAAATACAGTATTTGAGATAGAATAATAATAACCTGAGAAGAACAAACAACATACGAACGGACAGGAAATATGCGACAAAATATAATCTGAATCTATCTACAATGAAAAGATTGAGAAGATTGACTTCCTTGAAAACCTTGAAAACGTGCAGAAGAAGTGAATCTAAAACTATTAGAGAACCGTATATATGAAAGACTAAGGGATGATCAATGATTCATAAAAAAATGTGAGGGAAAGAAATGAGATTCGATAAAATGAGATCCTGGAGAAACAATAATACCAAATATCAAAGAAATTGTTGAAATTCTATTGAAAAAGCTTATAGACAATAAAGAATTTATAGAAAAAGTTACACCAAAACCTTGAAAACCTGGTAAGGATGGGAAAACACCAGTAAAATGAATAGACTATTTTGATTGAGAAGATTGAAAAACACCAGTAAAATGAGAGGATTATGATGACTGAGTAGATTGAAATGATTGACACAAATTAGTATTTATTGAAGATCCTAATAATGTTAATCTAAAACCTAATGAGTTCTGAATAGATATAAATAAAAATTTCTATATCTACAGAAATAATTCAATTCTTAAATTGTAATGGGGCTTAGCGGCTTAATGTGAGTAAATATGTTAAGGATATTTACTCTCCCAAGAAAGTTTTTAACCTTAACTTAAATAACTATGGCTCAATACTGAAAAACACATTGAATGACTTGAACAAACTTTTATAACAGATGGAAACTATTAAAAAAAAGATGTAATAATATAAATGATCCTCGTTATAAATGGTACTGAGAACGCTGAATATTTGTTTGTGATAAATGGAATAAATTTGAATGATTTATGGAAGATATGTATGAATCGTATATAGAACATCGTATTATATACTGAGAACAAAATACAAGTATAGATCGCATAAATAATAATTGAAACTACTGTAAAGAAAATTGTAGACGAGCAACTAAAAAAGAACAGATGAGAAATACCAGTAGAAATTATAAAATAATACAACAAGATTTAAATTGAAATACTATAAAAATATGGAATAATAGAGTGGATATAAAAGAAGAATGATTTAATATATGAAATATTCGATCTTGTTGTAACTGAAAAAGAAATAATGCTAATTGATACATACGAAAGTATTTTACAATTTAATATAATATCATCATGACAAACTATCCATTCTCTGAATTATTCCTACACTGAAATGCACTTGCTTATTACAGTGAACTAGATTGAGCCAATACTATAGAGTATTTTCTAACTCCTAGAAATCCATCAGATTTGATTACTGATGCAACTTGGAAAATTATGAAAATTATAACAGTTACAGCTACATGAGCTTTTGAAGCTGGAAAATCAGTTACACGAGCAGGTGGAAGTCCTGATTTTACTTTTACTGCAACAGATCTTGCTACAGTAAAAGCATATACATATCTTTAATTGGTAAGTAAATAAAAAGATGGCTCGAGTTATGAATCCATTTACAAACAAACTAGAAAGGTCTTGATGATCTTCTCCGGCAACAGAATGATCATGAGTACCATCAACAGTACCAACTAGAGTATGAGAAGAATATCTAGATACAGCTACAGGTACTTGGTATAAATCTATATGAACAGCTAGTGCTGATGATCGAGTAATTTTATAATATAAATTCTTTTCTACATGAAAAAGCTTCTATCTTTTCTAACAATTATATTGTTCTCTATGATAACTTTTGCATCCGCTGAAGTGAAAAGAGTAAATTTCTCAACACAAGAAGTTTCTACAAAAAGAATAGTATTTACAGATACAGGACTTCCTAATGGGATTCCAATGTTTGATATAAATAATGAATGATCCTTTAATCTATTGTGAAACAATATAAAGACTGTAGATAATTCATTGTATAGTGATTTTTATACATCTAACTGGAGTTGATACAGTTATAATTGTAAATCATTCTCTACTGTAAATATAACATGAACAATACCAGCATCTTTCGATGGAAATACTAAATATGTTTTTGAAAGCGGTAGTTATACAATTTGATCTCCAATAGTAATAGATGAAAGTTGTACTGTTTTAATCTGATCATGAAATGTTATTCTTAATTGAACAGGATGAATTATACTAAATATAACAGGATCTCAATATAATATAATTGAATGATTGAAATTTTATTGAAGTTGATGAGATTCTATTTCAATGACAAACGCTAATAATAATGCAATATATAATCTAGATATTATCAAATCAAATAGAGCAATTTTAATGAGTAATTCAAAATATAATCTATTTAAAAATTCTAGATTATATAGTTCTACTATATGATTTTCGCTTGCTACAAATTCAAATTATAATGTTATAAATAATTGTTTATCATTTAATCATACTCAGAACTGAATATTTATAAATGGATGATATTATAATGTTGTAAATAATAGTGCAGTATTTAATAATACCCTAAGATGATATATAGTACAATCATGAACTTGAAATGTATTTAATAATAGTTTTTCTTTGAATAATACATCAGATTGATTGAGATCTGTTGCTATAAATTTCTATAATAATACATATAATCTTAATAACTGAGTTATGACAATTACTGCAACAAATACATGATATGGAAATAATTATTCTGATACATGATGGGATGTTGATTTAAAATGGGGATTATCTACAGATTTATTAGTTTCTGATATATGACGATCAAATTGAACATGATTGATAACTACTTTATCAACAGGGTTTTTAATAATACCTTACGATGAAAATTCTACAGCTATAATTGATATAACTACATGATCAACAGATTGGAAATGAGCTAAACCATTTACTTGATTTCTTACAAATATAATTTACTGATTAGAAGTAATAGAACAGATCCAACCTGTAGACTATATAGCATGAAAATTATCTAACGATAACTATTTTAACGAAGATACACTTATTGCATCATGATTTGATTTTGTAAGTTTTTGATATAGAAATTGAAATCTATCGTTTCTTTATGGAAATACTCCAATGTTAGAGATAACAAAATACTGAATAAAAACAGATTGAATATATATATGAGATAATCTAAAAATTGTTAATTCCTGAGATAGAGTGTCATTACAATATTTATCTTGATCAGATTGGATTGAACAATAGATTGTTTTATATATTTTAATTTATACGTATGGAAGTAAAGTTGACTGCATCGAATATAATGTCATTTATAGCAATAGTATGAGTAATTTTTACTGTTTATCTATATTTCAAAAAGCCACAAGATAGTATGGAAATTAAACAAGCAGTGGTTGACAAAGAAATTGATAGTAAAGCTTCAATACTAGCACAGAAAGAGATGGAGAATAAAGCAAATATTCTTGCAGAACAAGTAAAACTCGGAAAAGAATCAACAGACAAAAAATTTGAATCTATAATACAAGACAACAAAGATGCTATGCTTCTTGCAACTAACCATACTCATACTGTAGATGTTAAAGTAGATTCACTTATCCAGCAAGTAAATTCTATGAATTTAATATTTACTCAGAAATTTACTGAACTTAGCACAATATTGGAAGAACGTCTACCAAAAAGGAATATAAAATAAATTGTATTTTTTAATTTTTAATAATATATATCATGGAATTTAAACAACGGTATCTTTCAAGAACTATCCGAAGCCAAATTGTATCTTTTATAGCTTGGATCTTAGTTTCAACTAATATTATCGATCTAGATTCTGAATTACAACAACAGATACTAGATATTATTATGTCAATAGTTGCTATTGCTACGCAAGTAATGGCTGTATATTATAGAATAAAATCTACTAAAAAAATAAAATAGATGGATCAAAACTATATCTTTTATCAGACGAATAAGGCAGTCTGATTCGTTGATTCAAAGCATTTCTGAATAGATATGTATCAAAAGCAGTATAAACCTATATTGTATAAGATTCTTTGCTGCACAGAAGATTGAATCAATGAGGTAAGTCAAATTAGATATGATGATATAGATCAATTCATAGATATAATAAAAGAGGAGTTAAGTTTTGATACTTTATGAAGTAACTAAAAAATCATGGAAACTAAAGAATTGAAATTTATTGAAGATTATGTTTTTGATATTCCTGATTCTAGAGATTTTCTATTAGAGGAATATCTAGAGTTTGCTAATTGAAAAACTCCAATAACATGGTTACAAGACAATCTTATATTATATTCTCAATGAAATACCCCAAAATGTACTCGATATGCTGCTCAATTTCTATCTACAATGCTTGATATGCTAGAAGATATAGAAACTGTTTGAGAAATACTTAGACCACAAAAAGATCCAGGCACTTACAAAGATAACAGACCACATACATTATTAGATAGAGCAAAACAATTCAAAGAATTAGATAAAATAATCTGATTTGTTTCAATACCAAGAGTTTGATATAAATACTCTAATTGAACATCAATGACATTACAAAGAAGATTAGACCTATTTAAAAAAGCTTTGGATATATCTTTTCTATTTACAGGTACTGATAGAGTGAAACGAACAATGTCGCAATCGCCTATATTAAAATTCTGATCAGCAGCAACAATCTGACATGCTTTCGATATAACATGAAAAAACGAAATATATCATAGTTCTGATAAATTATTCAAACATGTAAACTCATTCTGAAAAGAACGAGGAGATAATTGATACTGATATATAGAAGAAAATAATATAGACAAATTGTATACCGCTTATATGTTTATAGATAAAAAAGATTCTGAATATTTTGCTAATTTCAAAACTATACAAAAAGCTAAACAATGAATAAAAATTTTCAAAGAATTATACGAAATATGAAATCCTAGACTAAAACAATTCCTGCAAGAAAAGGCAATAACTGCATGATTGGAGAATGTATTGTGATTCAAATACTAAATCCCTTGCAAATAGGAAGTAAATATATATAATGATACTGTTTTACATATTAAACAGTATTTTTATTATGGATAATTATTATGACAAAAGCATAGATCTAGCATGATCTATCTTACACAATCTTAGAAAAGAATATCCTAGACTATCAGGACTATTTTTCTGAAAAAATTTATTGGTATATCTTGGTATGGATGAAAAAATGTTCAATCCATATAGAAAAACCCTATTATCAGAAAAAAAGTATAAACAACTTTTCGATAAACTTTCAAAATTTAATAACAAATTGTTTGTAAAGTGGCTTCTAACCAAGTAAAAAAAATCTCAAATTTCCTCTTGCAAAAGGAAAAAAAAAGAGTATAATACCCATGATATAGAAAGCAACGGACACTGATCCGTTTTGGGAGAGATAAAACCCAATACGAATGCTAATATCATTATTATTTATCTATTATTGTTTAATTATGAAGATTACTAGACGAATATTTCCAATCTTTTATCCTGAGAAGAAAGTAGAAAGAACTACTATAGAACTTCCATCTAGAGATCAATTGGAAGAAGTTAGAATCCATCAAGAAAATCTACAACAAGAAAAACAGAGGATCTTATTATCAAATTCTTTTGTAGAAAATCTGAAACTTGCAGACAAACATTCTAGAAACAAAAAGCTATTAAAGAAACGACAAACAAACAATCTAGATCTAGCAAGAGCATTAGAAGAAAAAAGTAAACAAATTATTTAGTTTTTATTTTTTAAGACAAATAAACAAAATGAAAT
>Ga0209416_1000452_pt1 | contig 42182 bp, 42 predicted proteins | sample RifGroF1_FD_184001 | JGI IMG/M metagenome (GOLD analysis project Ga0209416, IMG submission 184001) | Groundwater microbial communities from Rifle, Colorado, USA - Groundwater F1 (SPAdes) (version 2) | ecosystem: Environmental > Aquatic > Deep subsurface > Groundwater | place: Rifle, Colorado...
CCCTATCATGTATATTCCTAAGCCTAACTAACCCATACTTCCAATCTTCATCCGTAACATCATATATACTTGTATTACCAACTATTTCACCACTATTCGTTCCATATACTTTTGAAATATCATATTCAACACAATTCGGACAAACTTTACTCTCTAAAAGCTCACCAATCCCATATCCCAGGGTATCATAGTATCTGTTGTATGTAATATCTCCATCATTTGAAAAGAATGAATCTGCTAAAACAGGGTTAATACAAAGCAAAAAGAATGAAAAAGTAAGAAAGAATTTTATCATTAGATATCCTTTTTAATTTAGATATCTAATTTTAGAAGTTAAAGATTAAAAAATATTTAAATATTCTTCTTCCACTCCTTTCTATCTATCCTGTCTAACTCTGTCCCTTTTTGAAGAATACTAACAACAATGACAAGGAACATAGCAATAGTAATTCCAAATACCGCAAAATCATATTGGGTAAGGTAGTGACCTAAGATATTGTAGTAAGTAACAGGTTGAAAAAATATTACTAAAGTAAACATCCCCCCTATTATTCTCATCTCAGTAGGACCAATTAAACCAAAAGAATATTTAAATTCATTCTGAACATATGTAACTAGCTCTACATGAACAATGAGAATTAGATACATAATAGCGAAAAGTAAAGCGATTTCTATCTTAACAAAACCTGATAATCCCAAACCTAAACTAAATATTAATACCGATATACTATCTACAATATGATCTATGTAATATCCGAAATTAGGTCTTGTCTTTTTCCTATACCTAGCTAAACTACCATCAAAGCTATCACCAAACCAATGAAGTACTAAACCAATTAATACAAGAAGAAGGTAGTTCCTATCCCAGAAACCTATTACAAAGCCAATAGCTATCATCACAGCGGCAATAACTCCTAAACCGGTTAGCATGTCAGGTGTAACCCAAGCAGGAGTTCTAGGACAAACCCACTCCTTAATTCTCTCCTCTGCTTTTGCAGTTATACCATTATTAATTGCATTCTGATCATCTCTCCTATACTCTACTTTAAGTCTTCGTATTTGTTCCTTAATCTCTTTCTCTAATGTTTTGTTAAAACCTAAAGTTACTTTTTCGATAAATTCATCCATTGATTTAACATCAAATATGTTGAACTCATTATCCTTCTTCTTTTCATTATTCGTTTCATTATTAGCTTTGATACCAAACATATATACTGAAGATACTAAATTAAATAACTGTATATATTATACATACAACTATATTACAATGATATTTCTTGATAATATAGCCTGTACATGATACTTTAGAATAGAAATGGAATTAAAAGCACCTGCCCCACTAGGTGAAAGCGAAACAAAGGAAAAGACAGTTGTAAACCAGCCTCCCCAGGTAGAGCAGTATGTAGAAAACACACCTAGATTTAAACTCCCCTCTATACCTTTTCCTAAGATAAATATACCTTGGTTAAAACTTCCTAAAATTAATCTTCCTCCTGAGAAAAAAAGAAAATTACTTGAAATATCTTTAATAGCTGTACCTTCTTTACTGTTAGTAATTCTTTTTATACTAATATTCTCCTTTATTCAATCTGAACCATACAGAATGGCAAGAACATTCTTACAAGAGATAGAGACACGAAATGTTACAGGTGCATATGAAATGACAACAGATGCATACAGGGCTACTGTATCATTAAAAGATTTTAAGAAAATAGCAGAGAAACTAAACTCCGTTGATATCTCACACCCTAAGTTAAAAAACAGGAGTAGGACTGAAATTCCAGGGATGGGAGAGTATGCATATGTAAAATACAAGGTATCTGGTTATTATGTAGATATAACTGTTTTTAATGATGATATAGACTGGGGAATACATAGTGTTGATATTAACTTAATAGAACAGTAATGTAGGAAGAAACCTAATGGCGGAGAGAGTGGGATTCGAACCCACGGTACGGAAACCCGTACAACGGTTTTCAAGACCGTCACTTTCGACCACTCAGTCATCTCTCCTTCGCCACAAATTATATCACAAAGATATGTTATTTCCTTTATTGACTAATATCTTTAACTTACATATCATCATATATATGCCCAATATACTTAGAATTCTTTTTACAATATATATATGTATATATCCAATATCACTCCTTGCTAAGGAGTTAGATTCTCCTAATTACAAAATAGTGGGAGCTACTACAAAAGGTGGTGGTACAACACAAACTACTGATGGAGACTACTCTGCTCTACTGGAAATTGGAAGAATATCTAACAACCCAAGAAACTATTCAACCAGTTACAAAATGTTTACTAGTCCTGAAGAGGCTTTCTTACCCGCAGTACCAGAAGTAGCATGTTTTGAAACTACTACAAATGGATCTTCAAATTGTACAACTGGACCAACAGAATTAACTACTGGAGGTATGGTTGCAATATGTGGACCATCTGGTTGCTATGACAAAGCAAGATTTGAAATTGATATTAATGATAATCCTACAGATACACTCTATGCTGTTATGATTTCAACCGATAATTTCAGTTCAGATATTCAATACATTGATGGATCTTCATTTTGGCCAGAGAGTATCAGTACTCACAATCTAAGTGACTTTCTCACAAAAACAGATTGGGAAACTCAGGTTTTTAATATTCAAGGTCTCCAATCTGCAACAACCTACTACATTAGAATATTCGCTCTTCATGGAGATTTTACACAAACTGAACCCGGCCCTATTTCCAGTGCAACAACATCCGCAGGTTCAGTATTTTTTGATATTGATATAGAGGATTCAACTGGAATATCTGCTGAAACAACAGCACCATATACAATCTCTTTTACAGGAGCATATGAACTCATAGGAGGTTCAGCCTCTACAACTGCAGAAGATAGGATTTGGTTAGATGGCAGTACTAACTCAGAGGGAGGATTTGCAATAGTGGTAAGGGGTGTTAATGGTGGATTAAAGAGTGATACAACAGGACAAACAATAGTATCTGCCACTGCTGATTTAAACACTGCTTTAGATGGCTTTGGTATACAAAGTGAATATATAGATTATGATACATATCCATATTTAGGTTCTATTACTGCAATGACAGATTACAGTGGAACAGGAAATTATGTAGGCATAGTTGGAACTTCAGCGACAAAAGTATATGAATCAGATGCTCCTGTTTACAATGGAAGAATGGCACTAAAAGTAATAGCAAAACCAGGCATGGATAAGAGTGCTGCTACTGATTATCAAGAGACAATTTACTTCGTGTTAATTCCTCGGTTTTGACTCTTGACACAGTACTTTTGAAAATGTAATCTGTATTATAGAAAATAATTATGAATTCTAATTTTATTATCTGCCCAAAGTGAAGAGTTTGAAAACCAGTATTAAGATAGTAGTCCCGACCCTCTTTCTTATCCTCTCAACAGCCTTCTTTATAGTCTTCTCTGCACAAGCAGGAACATTAGCCGCTGTATATATCTTCATGAGTAGATTGAAAGCTGGATTAGATGGATCAGGTGCTAACGCAGTACAATTTATTCTTGCAATTGATACCGCAACTAATATTCCTACAGCAGGTACGATAACAATAGAATTCCCAGACGATGAGGACACTTCATGGTGTAGAACTGCGGGAGCTTTGACAGTAACTGCTGTTGCAGCATCAGCTGTGGATTTAACTGGAACAACTTGGGATATTGATAGTGCATTACCAACATCGGGTACACTTACTGCAGCATGTAGTCAGGGTGGTGCCGGTACAGTTGATACAATAACTATTTCTAGTGTTGGGTCATTAACTGCTGGTACAACATATGGTGTTCAAGTAGCAAGCAGTACGGGAGTACTAGGAACTAACGGAACTACAGGAGAGCATGAAGTTACAGTAACTGCTGCCTCTGGTGTTACTCTGGATTCTAAATCTTTTAAGATATATCTTTTAGGTGATGATGCTGTAGTAATTACTGCTACTGTATCTGATATGCCTACTGTTGTATGTTCGATTAGTTCAAATACAGTAAACCTTGGTACATTATACCCAGGTGGTGCATATGCTACAGGAGGTCACACAATTAGTACTTCTACAACTTCTAGTGGTTACTATTGGGCCGTATATGGTACCGGAGATAGTTCAACAGATGCTGGTTTGTACAAGTCTACAGCAACTACACATTTGATTCCTTCTGGGGCAACAGCTACATTGGATTTAACTAATGCAACTATTTATGGATTCGGTCTAACACTTTCTGATCCTGACTCGACTGACCCTGCAACTGTAGCTCCAAATTTTGTTGATACCACAGCTGGTACATTTGGTACTATAGATAGGCTTTACTCTGGGGCAAAATTAGTACTATCACAATCTGGTACTCAAGGTTCAGCAGAAAACTCTACTGTTACATATGGGGCAAAAGCAGGTTCTTCAGCCCCAGCAGGTACTTATCAGGAAACTGTGTATTGGATATGTGGTGGTTACTACTAGTAATTGATATACTTGAACATGAGATTTACTCGATTCATGAAATATAACGGAATATTATTACTGCCCGTAATAATACTTCTTCTGAGTGTTTATCCTTCTTATGCACAAATTGCACTATCCATAGGGGTATCCCCTACTTCTAAAGTTATAAAACTAAATCCAGGAGAAAGTTATTCTGATGAAATAGTGTATTGGAATCTATCTCAGGAAGCAGATACATACCGTGTCTTTATCAGTGGATTTGAACAAATAGAGAATCAACCTGGTACAGCAATTATATTAACAGCAGAAGAAGATGCAATTACTAACTACTCTGCCTCAAAATGGGTTACTGTTTCTAAAGATATACTCGAATTAGAACCAAACAAAAATGTCAAATTACAATACACAATTAATGTACCCACAGATACAACAGATGGAGAGTTCAATGTAGAAATATTTTTAATTTCTGAAAATGCATATCAACAACAAGGTACCGCTGCATTTACCAATCTAGCAGCAGGAACTCCCATATTAATACAAATTGGAGATGACTATGTTCAAAATGCCGAATTATTGAGATTTGTTGCAGACAAAAAAGTTTATGAAAAAATAGATGTAAACTTTCTAACCACTATTAAAAACTTGGGCGATATGCATATAACTCCAACAGGAGAAATATTAATACAAAATATATTTAGACAAGAGGTAGCCAGAATACCTTTTAATAAGAATGCTCAAAGCTTACTAAGAGACACATTAGGAAATTATGAAGATAACTGGACTCAATCAGGATACCTCACTCCAAGTAAAGCAATTGCACTTGGCCCGATGAAAGCTAAGTTAATGGTTACATATAGAAGCTTTCAGCCTGGATTTGCTGTATTAGCATCTGAAACTACTTTCTGGATAATTCCATGGAAGATCATTATAGCTATCCTAACTGTTCTTCTTCTTGCTATAATAATTAGAATAAGTAAGAAGAAAATAGAAAAAAGAGTATGAAGTTTTTAAAAATCCTTGTTACACTAACATTAATATATACCGTGTCTGGTATTACCCTACTCTATGCTAGTAGTATAGACCCCGCTATTGAAAGGGTTACTCTTTCTCAAGGAGGAAGACAATACGGTAATGTAATATTCACTAATACAGAAGATAAAGATATAGAAGTATTACTGACTCCATATACATATAATCCAAAGACAGATGAAATTACAGAAGATAAAAGAAATATCTTTCTTAAAGTAGATACTGATAGTATTAGAGTAAAAGCGAAAGCATCCTTCAATATCAAATATGAGATATATCCTCTTACAAATCTAGCAAATGGTACTTACTACAATATATTAGCAATGACTCCAATCATAGATACTAAAAATGTTGAAATTAACCAAAGTATCTCTCAATTAGTAATATTAGACATTGTAGACCCTAATGATCAAGTAAGAGGTGTTACTACTACTAAATACTCAACAGTAATTGAGGTTGTTAAAAAAGGAATACCATTTATCACTCCCACTATACTTAGCTACAAGATTAAGAATAATTCTAACTATCTCCTTATACCACAAGGAAGATTAGATGTTTTCAATGAGAAGAACAGTTACAAACCTACATATATATATATTAACGAAGAGAAGGAAAAGATATATCCTGGAGAGACATTAGAAAATGAGATAAAAATAAATCAATGGTATGTTGAAGATATCTTTATTAAAAGATATCTAATGGGACAAATATTTAACGGAGTAGACAATAATCCACAAGATGTTGAATTTGAAATGAATAATTACCTTATCGAATTAGGAGTACTGCTTGTTATAACTGTAATGGGGATATTACTTTCGAAATCAATAAAAGAAGACTTAAATAAGAAGAAGAGTACACTAAAAAAGAGTTAATATCTGCTTTGTAGTTTTAAATCCAATTTTAGCAACATCAATTAGTTTCTCTTGACCATATATTAATACAAATTCTTTTCCCTGAGGTATTACATTAGAAGCACCCTTAGGAAATTCAAACTGATACTCATCACACATCTTATTCCACTCTTTTATAAATATTCCTCTTGCGATAATAGAGGCAGATGCAACAGCAATATCAGATTCTCCCTTATGATGTTGAATTAATTCACACTGCTTACCTAACTCACCCAACTCATCCTCTACCCTACTTTTAGATGTAGAGAATTGATCTACCACTACATATCCACAATCTATATTTTTCTCTTTTAAGTCTGTTAATCCCATTTCAATTACTTTAGTATGCTGTTTTGCAAGTAATATAGATACATTCTGATATTCCTCTATCAACTTGTTATACTCTTTTGGATGTATTACAGAACTATAGTAATATGGGTAATCTCTAACCATATTAAAGAGATTTTCTATCTTTCTATCTGAGAATTTCTTAGAATCTGCAAAACCTAAAAGCTGAACCTTCTTTTTAAATTCTTCCGTTACAAAACAACTAACAACTACTAAAGGTCCAAAATAGTCCCCCTTACCTACTTCATCTACTCCTATATGTGGTTTAAAGTCTTCAACAATATTGTTTTTCTCCACCTTCTTTATACTAGATATAACAGAGGTGAAATCCTCTCTTCCTTGAAATACTAGCTTACCACTAGAATACATAATAGCAACAGAGCCTTTGGGACTTTTTAATCTAAACAGTACATATGAGTTACTATCCAATTCTTCATTCCAATTACTTGCCAAAAGAACATCTTTCACTCTCTCAATTTCATTTGATGTAAATTCTACTGTGAATGTATTCTGATTACTCATCGTTTTTTACAATACTTTGACCTTCGGGTGTATCCAATACTTTGTATCCCTTTTGGTATATTAAATCTCTTAATCTATCTGATTCCTTAAAATTTTTCTCTTCTCTAGCCTTCTCTCTCTTATCTAACATGTCTTGTAACTCATTATCCTTCATACCCTCCTCCTTGTATTCTATCTTTTCTAAATTCAATCCTGTTACCCTATCAATATCATATATAGTTGCTAATATGTCCTCCTTTGGATACTCTGATTTTAATAATTCATTTATTAATCCCATCACACCAGACATATTCAAATTGTTTTCTAACTCTTTTTTAAAACTATCTACATATTCCTGTATTACTTTACCTCTTTTAGTTCCTAAATCTCTAACTTTTTTAATTAGACTTAATCTAGCATTTTTTGCACCCTCCAAAGCTTCTAAGGAGAAACTAACTTTAGTTCTGTAGTTTATTGACAGGAAGAGATACCTTAAATCCATAGGGTCAAAACCCATTTCTACAATCTCTGGTAAGGTATATGCTCCCCCTTTACTTTTGGAAAGCTTAATCTCATCTTTGTTAAGTAGCCACTCATTATGAATCCAATATTTAACAGAAGGATGACCAAAGGCACCAATATTTTGTGCCCTCTCATTGGTATGATGAACAGGAATATGATCTATGCCACCAGTATGAATATCAAAATATTCACCTAATATTGCTGTACCCATTGCAGAACACTCAATATGCCAACCAGGGAAACCATTACCCCAAGGAGATTCCCAATTCATAATGTGATCTTTGTATTTACCTACTCTCTTCATCCAAAGTACAAAATCTGCAGGATTCTTTTTATCTGGATCTACACCTACCTCTTCTCTGACACCTACTTCTTTCTCACTTAAATCTTGACCTGTGAAGATTGTATAGTCAGGTAGTTTAGTGACATCAAAATATACAGCTTGTTTAGTTTGATATGTAAAACCATTTTCTTCCATCCTCTTTATCAATTCAATCATTTCATCAATATACTGGGTAGCCCTACTCCATCCATATTTCTCTACATCCTCATGTGTTAACTCAGAAGGGATTTCTTCTCCATTAGGAGCTAAAACATTTAAATTCCTAAAATCATCTAAGACAGTACTAATATATTTATTTGCAATATCTATTGGTTCTAAGCCTTCTTTTTGTGCTTGCCAATCCATCTTGTCTTCTCCAAAATCATCACCAAAATCATCTTTCGAAGACATATGACCTACATCAGTAATATTCATTACTCTCTTTACATCATATCCCAAATACTTTAACGCTCTGTGTAATATATCCCAATTAATATATGCTCTTAAATTACCAATATGCATTCTAAAGTATACAGTTGGACCACAGCTATATATCGAAATCTCTCCATCCTTACGAGGGACAATATCCACTACTTTTCTATCTAATGTTGAATACAGTTTCATATGTATGTTTACTTAAATATCTCTTCTACCTTCCAATGCTCTTTTTAGAGTTAATCTATCTGCATATTCTAAATCAGCTCCAGTTGGAAGTCCCATTGCTAATCTCGATATATGTATTTTACCCTCTTTGACGAAAATATTGAATATATCCTGTATATATGCAGCAGTAGCCTCCCCTTCTAAACTAGGATTCGTTGCAACTATTAATTCTAAACTCTTCTCACTTTCATTAATCATGAACTTAACTCTTTCCTCTAACTCCTTAAATCTAAGTTCTGAAGCAGTAATACCCTCTGCAGGAGAGATTACACCACCGAGTACAAAGTACAACCCATTGTATATACCCGAATTTTCAAACGCAACTACATCTAATGGTTCTTCCACTATACAAAGAGTAGCATGCTCTCTTAGTGGACTACTACATATATTACAAATGTCCTCATCTGTAACATTAAAACAAGAAGAACAAAACTTTGTCTTCTCATCCATTTCAATTAAAGCTTGTCCCAATTTGGTAGCATCTTTGTTTGGGGATCTAAGATAGTGGTATGTCATCCTTGAAGCAGACTTAGGACCTACACCGGGAAGTTTACTGAACTCATTAATTACATTTTCTACTGATTTAGGAAGTACAGACATATTAACTGAACATACTCTTTATCTTGTCCAAATCCATATCCTGTGCCATCTCCTTTTGTAATGATTTTTGGTAATCTTTGAAAGCCTCTTTCATATCCTTTTTGATCCTATCCATCATATTGGAATCTAGTAAATCATCATCTATCCAAATATCTTCAAACTCTTGAGCACCATTCATAAAAAGTTTTAACATTCCATCTTTAGATTCACCAGAGATTTTCTTCTCCCTTAATCTGTTCTGCATCTTTTTGGCTTCCATCTGCATCTTAATTAACTCTTTTGGATTTAACATATCTCTTTTAAGTACAAATTAAATATATATCCTCCCAATTATACTACATACCAGCAAAGATGGCTTCAACATCAGCTTTGACTTTTCTAGGAGCAAAGGTCTTCTTCTCTTCCTCTACCTTCTCTTTCTTTTTAATAACGGGGACATTTTTTAATACTACATCTGCACTACTTTGTAATTTCGGTTTTACACTCTCATTAACTATACATTTAAGTCTACAGTGAGTACCAAGTACATCAAAGATTACTTTACCGATAATGTCTCTACTAACTGGTGTATCTATCTGATCTTTGTAAAATTTGAATGGTACTTCAATACAAAGCTCATTCTTTTCTAAAGTAACAGGTTTAGAGGCTCCTAAAAATGCAAAAAGGTGTGTATTAAGAGGCTTTACTCCTTGCGCTATCTTCTCCCAATTCTTTTCTACTTGAGTAATATCTAAATCAATTACATCAGTATTAACTACTTCAACACTCTCACTTTTACCTTCTACAATTGTTGTATTTTTTCTAACACTACTTTTAACAATATTAGTATCCGTACTCTTTTTCTCAACACTTTCTCCCTTGGAATATGCTGGAATTAACATCTGAAGTATTAATATTTGGTTAGTACTGTTTCTTAAATCTCTTTCTACAGAAAGGAAATCTTTAATTAAAGAAAGTAAATCTCTTAATTGTAAACCCTTAGAAAAGGAATACTCTTTAATATCTTTTCCTGATATTTTAGCCACTAGCACCTCTCTTAAAACCTCCAATGTAAAATTGATAAATTGAACTAAATTAGTTCCCTTCATCTCTAACTCTTTAATACAACTCAATGCTTTTTTTGAATCTCCATCTAGTAATGCAGAAAGTAAATCATTTACCATATATACTTCAGGAACACCCAAAACAGCTCTTACCTCATCTTCTGTAATCTTCTTAGCATCCTCACTTCTTAATTGACTGTTAACTACAACATCTAGTAAAGAGAGTGCATCTCTGTAACTACCTCTAGCATTTCTAACAATGATATCTAAACCCTTGTTATCAACTTTTAACTTCTCTTTAGAAAGAATGTCCTCCAATGTTCCCCTTATCTCTTCCTCTGTACCTAATCTAAAATCATATCTTTGACATCTAGAAAGAATTGTAGCAGGTAGTTTATGTACATCCGTTGTAGCAAGTATGAATATTACATGCTCTGGAGGCTCCTCAAGGGTCTTTAGAAGCGCATTGAAAGCCTCTGTGGTTAACATATGCACCTCATCTATAATGTAGATTTTAAATCGTCCTTTACTTGGTGCAAACTCTATTTTCTCTTTCAATTCTCTAATCTGATCAATCCCCCTATTTGATGCTGCATCTATCTCAATCATATCCATAAAGTTACCATTGGAAATTGATAGACATACATCACACTTGTTACATGGATTACCATCCTTTTTCGGTTTAAGGCAATTTACTGCCTTTGCTAATATCCTAGCAGTACTAGTCTTACCAGTACCTCTGGAACCTACAAGAAGGAAAGCATGAGAAAGTTGATTACTCTTTACAGCATTTTTAAGTATTTTAGTAATATGATCTTGACCAACAAGTTCGTCAAAATTCTGGGCTCGATATTTTCTATACAGTACAGTAGACATGATGTACATATTAAACTACAAAGAGATTACTAACAAGTAAAATTTATTTATACACTCATTAAACAGTATCCTTACTATCTTTTAAGCTCTCAATTGCTTCATGTAAAAGCTGTGTATACAAACCGTATCCAACAGAATTAATCGTACCACTCTGTTTCTTACCCAAAATATCTCCTGCACCCCTAATCTCTAAATCCCTATTAGAAAGAACAAAACCCGAGCCTAATGCTTCAGACTCTCTTAATGCCTCTAATCTCAATGTAGCATCACCCTTTAATTCATCAAACAAGAAGCATGCATATGCCTGTTTCTCTCCTCTACCTACCCTTCCTCTAATCTGATACATCTGAGAAAGCCCCAACCTATTAACATCATCTACAATCAATGTATTCGCATTAGATATATCTAATCCGTTTTCTATAATGGTGGTACAAAGTAACACATCTATTTTGTGATTAACAAACTTGTCCATTACCTCAATCAACCTATTACCACTTAATCTACCATGAGCTACCTCTACACGAATATCTGGCATTATCTCTTGTAGTTTCTCTTCTAACCCATATATACTCTCTACCCTGTTATGTAAGTAATATACCTGACCATCTCTTTTAAGCTCTCTTAATATATATTCCTTTACTTTCTCAAAACTAAACTTAGAGAATTCATTCTTAATATCTCTTCTTCCTAAAGGAGGTATAGCTAAAACAGAAATATCTCTTACTCCCATCAAAGAAAGATTTAAAGTTCTAGGTATTGGTGTAGCAGTCATAGAAAGAACATGTGTATCTACCCTACTACCTTTAAGTTTCTCTTTCTGCTTTACACCAAATTTTTGTTCTTCATCTACAACTAGTAATCCTAAGTTTTTAAACTTTACACTCTGAGAAAGTATTGCATGTGTTCCAATTAAAATATCTGTTTTCCCCTGTCCTACTTCCCTAACTACTATCTCTTTCTCCCTTTCTGTCTGTAATCTAGATATTAAAGATATATTAAACGGATACTTCCTAAACCTCTGCTTTAAAACTCTTAAATGCTGATTAGCTAATACTGTGGTTGGAGCTAGAATTGCAACTTGCATACCACTATTTACAACTGCAAAGGTAGCTCTCATAGCGATTTCTGTTTTACCAAAACCTACATCCCCTACTAACAACCTGTCCATTGGAACATCCTTTTCTAAATCTTGTGCTATTTTCTTAGTAGCAATATATTGATCCTCTGTATCCGTATATTCAAACTCATTTACAAATTCCCAATACTCATCTAAATCCTTTTGAGTAGATATTATCTTTTTGGATTTAGAAATCTCTCTTAATGCATATATCTGAAGTAATTCTTTTGCAATATTTTCAACATCCTCTTTTGCCTTACTTGAAACTCTTTTCCAAACTCCACTATTTAAGCCAGTAAGTATGGGTTGTGCTTTTCCACTTCCAATGTATTTCATAACCTTTTCGGAGGAATACAAAGGGACATACAATCTATCATTTCCTGCATACGCAATCTCTATATATTGAGTACCCTCTCTTTCAATTACTCCTAAAAATTTCCCTATACCATGGTCTTCATGTACAACAAAATCCCCCACTAATATTTTTTTAAGTAATTCTATTGAAGAAGGATCAATATCTTTACCCAATTTCTCATGGTTAAGAAATATCTCACCTAATATTTCAGAATCTGTTAATACTAAAATCTTACCTTTCTCATACAAAAAACCCTTTCTTAAAGCACTCTCAACATCATCATCTACTTCATATACCTTTGAGATATATTTTCCTAAAATACCATCACTTTCATATTTAAAAATATCATTAGAAAGATACCATATCTCATATCCTCTTTTTTTGTAATCTTCCAATATATTAATACCGGATTTAGTAAGAGAGGCAACAGAAAAATATGGTAACGACCTTATCCCAATATCTTCTACATCTTCATCTAAAAAAATATTTGGTACACACTCAAGAATTAGCAGTTCCTCATTTCTCTCATTTCCTACAACCAAATCTTCCTCTTTTGAAAAAATTCTAATACTCTCTACGCTCTCTATCTTTTTTCTACTTCCGGGTTCTAGTATCTCGATTTCTTCTATCTCTTCTCCAAAGAGAGTCACCCTATACACATACTTACAACTATATGGCCATATTAAGATATTCTCTCCTAATATACTATATTCCCCTTTATCCCATACCCTTTCTACATTTGTATATCCCAAATCTTGGAATATTTTTGTATTTAATTTCTCTCCCTTCTTAACAATTTTAAAATTAGGAGATATATCTCTTTTGGGTACCAAACATATATTCTTTTTTAGTTTCTTACCTAATATCTCTGCTACAAACTCTTGATACTCACGACCCACCGTTATCGTGGAATATCTATCTAATTGGGGAGTATTAAATATTTTAAGAAATTCATTTGTAAAATTTTTCATAAACAGGCTAATTTTAGCAAGGAAGTGTATAATTAGGAAGTTTAATTAAGAAAAATATATGAAATGTTTCTAGCACACGGCCCAATCTCTTACATTTTAAATGAGAAAATACAAAGAAAGGATATCTCCAAGCTAAGTAAACAGGAGCATGTCTTAGTCATGGTCTTTAGTATTCTGTTTGGTATACTCCCTGATATTGATCTTGCCCTATTAAGCATGACAAATATTCCACCTTTTCAACATCACCTACTAATTACCCATTCTCTCGTGCTCTATCTTTCACTATGGATATTACTTAACTTTGTGTTTTGGATATTAAAAAGAATATTAAACAAAGGGAGTAGAAAAGTATTTAGGGATGAATTACTTAATGTAATACAGTTGTCCTTTCTAATTGGTACTCTCTCTCACTTTGTTGCAGATATACTGTTCTCTTACTCTAGAACCTTCTATCCAATTGAAAGACAGTTTACCATCCTAGGAAATATCTTTCCTTCAAACAATTTTACCAGCTATATTCTTTCTCCATCATTTGTTACTGAGATACTGTTTGTAGGAATATTTCTTCTAATGGTGTATAGGAGATATCTTAAGAACATGAGTATAGCTAATATATTACTGTATATTTTCATAGCTTTTTCTTCTGTACTTTTACTCTTCTCAATATATATGAATCTAAATACATACAACAAAGCCTTCATTATTAAAGACAACAGAAAGGTTTTAGATATGGATTTTGATGGTATACGAGACAAGTATGATATTGATACAAACAACAATGGGACTGAGAACATATATGAATTAGATAGAGAGGAAGCAGTTACATTTGTAAAAAGTATTTCTAATGGGCAATATCTTGTTACCAACTCTGAGGACACATTAGGAAAAATTAAATATCTCTTTGGAGCTTTAGGCTCATACAGATTAATCTCACAAACCTACTATGAGCAGAGTTTACCTTTAGAACCTGTATTAAGTGAATATTACAGAACAAAGAATACACCTCAAACATATACAGTTTCTCTTAATTACCCAACACTACTGTATGAATACCTAAATGAATATGGAGTACATACTACATTTAACAAAGGTCAATATATTGGAGATATATTTTTTGTAATGGAGGTAGAGAAAGTTATGAACATGGGTATTGTACTTGATGAAGATACCTTTGGTATTGTACTCCCAAATGATACTAAATTGGTAACACACAATTTAGAAGAGATATTAAAATATTACAAAGCAACAGAGATTAAAGTTCTAAGTATTTACTAAGTAGATTAGAAATACTCTCCTTAATACTTGTACTTAACATTGCCAATTCTTTTTTAGAGTAAGGTATTAATACATATGTATCACCTGGGATTAATCTCTCTCCTCTATTTTCGATTCCTAGCCTTATTCTTAGAAATTCCTTACTCTTTACTACACTCTCTACACTAAGTACCCCTCTATGACCCTTGGGAGACTTGCTAAGGTGTATTTTAGACATACCTAAGGGGATATCTAAATCATCATGAGCTAATATATATTCACTTTGAGGATATTTTCTTAAAAGTAACTGAACAGCACTCCCAGAATTATTCATATATGTAAGTGGCTTTTGTAATATCCCTATCAATTCCCCCGCTTTTTTAATCTTACATATATCAGAAAGAAAAATCTTTTTTTCATCTATCCACTCAGATACTTCTAAATTGGTCTGTGTAAGAAGGTACTCTCTAAATTCATCTAAAAACATATATCCTGCATTATGTGGAGTATTTTCATACTCTTTCCCTGGATTACCTACCCCTGTTATGATGAACATATCTTTTTGTATTTTAAAAGTAAATCTTCTTGTATTACAAACATTTCCTCACTAGGAGAATCATTAAGGCTCTCCCTATGATCATATCCTAGTATATGAAGAGTACCATGTATTATCAATCTTAATATTTCTTCTTCAAATTCTTCTCCTTGAAAAGAGAGATATACATACTTAGGACAGATATATATTTCTGCCTTACTTCCATCTTCAGTTATCTTAAAGGAAAGAACATCTGTAGGAGCATCAATGTCTCTATACTGTTTATTCAAATCTTGTATATACTCTGGAGTAACAAATACAATATTAAGGTATTCAAAAGAAGTATCTTCAAATATCTTTTTAAAACCCGTAGATATATCTTCAAAAGATATATTAAATGTTTTCTCAACTTGGGAAAGTAACTCTTTGTTTAAAATTTCTAATTGCATTTTTTACTTTTAAGAAAGTAAACTCTGAACTATATTTCTTACTGTATTACCATCTGCACTATCTCCTAATTCTTTCATTGATTTACCCATAATCATTCCCATATCTTTTAAGGAAGTGGCATTACTCTCCTTTAAGACCTTCTTTACAACTTTGGTAATATCTTCTTCACTCATCTGTGCTGGTAAATATCTTTCTAATACTTGAAGTTGTTCCTTTTCTTTTGAGATGAGATCCTCTCTATTCATTTTTGTAAAACCTTCAATAGAGTCTTCTACTCTTTTCTTCTGCTTTCTTAATACTTTAAGGACTTGTTCATCTGACAAAGTCTCCCCAATACTTATCTCTTCATTTTTTATATCAGCTAATACAAGTTTAAGTATATCAGCCTCTTTAGTATTTCCTACCTTGGAAGCCTCAAACATCTCCTTGCGTATATCTTGAGTAAGGGACATGGATTGATGTCTTAAAATTTACTTAGCTCTTCTAGCAGCAGTTCTTCTTCTTCTCTTCATTTTAGCCCACTCTCTTCTTTTTTGAATCTTTAATATGGATGGCTTTATTCTAAAAACCTTCTCTCTATATGTTTCTAGAATCTTTTCTCTCATTACTTCTCTATGAAGTCTTTTGAGTGCACTATCTATATTTTCGTTGGCATGAACTATGACAGCCATATGTATCTCCTTTAAATTAAGACTCTGGGATTATATCATACTCTCTTACTTCTTAGCTACTTTCTTTTCAAATCTCTCCCTGTATTTGTAGCTATTTTCTTTAAACTGAACTCTAAACATACCATTGGGCATATTGTATACAATCCCTCCAAGTATTACTAAGATTAGACCCACAGATACTCTACCCACAGTACTATCAAATATTCCTGTTTGGGGAATACTTTCTTCTGGTGTTACTGGCTCCTCGGGTTCTTCTGGAGTTACCGGTTCTTCAGGTTCTTCTGGAGTTACTGGTTCTTCAGGTTCTTCTGGTACTAATATCTCACAGTCTGCATCTATACTTGCTGTTGCACTTAATGGGCTACTACCAACTGGAGTTACTGTTACTGTATTATTGTATGCTCCAAAACTATCCTTATCTATATTCAATGTATATGTATATGTTCTAGTAGTTCCTGCAGCTATAGATAGATTGGGGTCGGAGTAATCCCATACAATTTTGCCACTAGTAAATACACCTGGTGTTGTTATACCCGGTTGAACAAAACCAGCTAATACTTTACTGTCTAATACATCCTCTATCCTAGATATTGAACCAGCTCCATCTCCTGTATTACTTACTGTAATGGTATATGTTAATTGAGCCACAGGATTTTCTGTACCCTCTTCTAAGCAGCTTTCTACTACACGTTTAGATATATCCCAAGCAGGAGAATATATTACAACTGTAGGAGAGTAAGCTATATTTTCTTGACAGGCATCATCGGGAATAGAAAGCTGACCACCGGTTGCTTGGAAGTAAGCACTAATCTTAATATTCTCTACTTTCTTACCACCCCAATTCATATCAGCAACGAATACATCACTACCTTTAAAAGTAACACTACCCGATGTACGCATAATAGTCATATTTGAATCCGCTAATATCAATGGTTTAGAACCCGAAGGACATTGCGTATCAGGATATGATGGAGTACCTGGTATACAGATAGGTTTGGGATCTCCTGCAGGATATGGATTGTCTGTATTGTAGAAGGCAAAACTAAAAATGTTTACACTAGGACCATTTGTATATGATGTCATAGTGGCAGTTTGTGTATCAGAAAGAGTTGAACGAGTTATAGTTGTATGATCACAAAGGTCGGGTCTTGTCTCTACAGGTTTACAATATGTGATATCGTAAGTCTTATTGTTACAAACAGGACATGTACAATTCTCTCTAGATGGTTCACATCCCTCTTCTTGGGAAGAACACTCTATTGTTCCAGTAGGACATTTGGCATCACATGAGAAGTCAGAACCATCGGTACATGGTACTTGTACATCACTATCCCAAGGTAAACATCTACAATCTCCTGATATACAAAAACCCACATTAGGAAAACGACATGCCTCACAATCTGAGCCTGTGTGACAATCCTGCTCAGGAGGTAAATCAGATTCAGTACATTCATCACAGTCATTAGGATATCCGAGAAAACCTTCCCCTGTACAGAATGTGTCTTCCCCACATCTTAAAATTTGAGTAGCACCACAACAAGGTCTATCATTTTCACAAGCATAACTACCCTCTCCGTATGGACATGCTAGTACTCCATTTACTAATACCGGTAAACAACATCCCCCTCCATCACCACCACCACCAGCATCAGCATCTCCAGGTGCAACAGTATCTGGTTGATTAACTCTCCATATTAAATATCCTAAAGCACCTGAAAGTACAACTATTACTATTGCAAATATTATCTTATTCGTTTTTGTTAATCTCAGAGCCATATTCGGCAGTTATATAATTTTTTTTCTCTTATCTAAAAGATATACTATTTAAACAAACTCTTCAACTCTTGAATATTAATGATATCTTTTATCATAACTAAGACTATTAATACTATTAAAAGCATAAAACTAATGTTAATAATAGCACTCTCTACCTTCTCGTTTAAATCTTTCCTTAATATTGACTCGATAAGGAGTATGAAAAATCTACCACCATCTAAGGCTGGTATTGGAAGAAGATTTATAACAGCAAGGGAAATAGAAAGGTCTGCTAGAATACCCAAGAACATAATAATACCCAAAGTCTTGAAGTAATCAATAATGAAATATATCCCTATTGGACCACTTACTGTGTTAGAAAGCTCTGAGTAATCTCCTGTATCTTTGGCTTGAGAAAGCATAGAACCAAATACCTGTCCTGTTAGTTTTACAATGTTTAAAGAGTGAGATGCTCCTGCGGAAATTTTGTTTTGGGAGTAATCAATATATACGTCATAATTCTCCCCTGTATAGACCCCTATTTTCCCCTCTTCACTAACTACAACATCAAAAAAATTACACTCCTCATCCATATCACAAGCATATATATTAATCTCTTCCGACTTATTACTCTTTAGCACCTCAACCAAATGCCTGTAATCATCAATTTCCTCTCCATCGATAGAAAGGATATACCCCTTTTCATACATATTAGAATCCAATGCACCTCCCTCATCTGCTAATTCATATGGCAAGTTAGTCATCCTTTCTCTTTCTATTGTTGCTCCAACTGGCTTAAAATCTTCATATGTACTCCCTATACTCATTTTCCATCCATTGTTAGCCAAAAAGATAGTATACAAAATGATTGCTAGAAGTATATTCATAGTTACTCCTGCAAGCATTACAAACATCTGTGCTAATTTACTCTTGTTTTTTAAATTCCCTTTGGATTTAATATCTTCCTTGTTACCGGTAGGATCTCCATCTCCCAAGATTTTTACATATCCTCCAAAAGGAAGAATTCTTAGATTGTAAACAGTTCCTTTGTATTTTTTTGAGAATATGCTCGGACCAAATCCAATAGAAAAATCAAAAACTCTAGCTTTAACTAATTTAGCCGCTAAAAAGTGTCCTAACTCATGTACAAAAGTAAGAATACTTATCACTAACAACAGCAAAAGGATATTTATAATCGTGGACATATATACCTAGGTTTAAGTTAATATTGTTAAATAGTAAGAAGTTCTTGCTCTTTCTTCTCTTTCATTTCTTCTATAGTTTGGTTACTCTCTTTTACAAGTTTCTCCCCCTCTTCCCTCAACCTATCAGCTTGGTCTTCTGAAAATCCATCTTTTTGGGCATCATCTATTTCTTGCATATATTTCTGTCTAACCTGTCTTACAGCAATTCTTGCATCCTCTACTCTATCTTTCATAACTTTTACATACTCTTTTCTTCTCTCTTCTGTAAGCTCAGGTATAGAAACTCTTACATGATCTCCTTCAGATATTGGATTGAACCCCATATTAGCAGAAGATATACCCTTCGATATATTATCTACTATACTTTTATCCCAAGGTATTACTATTAAAGATTTAGTATCTGCTACATTGATAGTTGCGTAATTTTTTAAAGGAGCTTGTGTCTCATATGCATTAATAAGTATATCTTGAATTAATTCTGGAGTAGCTCTACCTGTTCTAATTTGAGAAAGATCTTCAGAAAGACTCTCTATACACTTGTCTAAATCTACTTTAAAAGAATCTAAATCCATATCTTTAATATTTCAAAATTATAGATATATGATATGCTAAATAACTAAGTATCTCAATAGAGGGTGCCCTGTTTTTACTAAGATTCTATCTGCCCTTTTTTCTCTAATCCAAGTCTTTCAAACATGTTATTTGGTTGTATAGCTCTACTCTCTTCCTTTTCATTTCCATTTGCTAAAGGCAAAGTAAAAGTAAAAGTAGTACCTTTCCCTAACTGACTTTTAACGTTTATACTACCATCGTGAGCTTGAATTAAGCCATAAGTAACAAATAGACCTAGACCAGTACCTCCCGGTCTTACAAGTGGAGTAGTATCTTTACCCTCCGTAATATATTGTTTTGATCTATAGAATTTTTTACCTAAATTGTTCAAATCTTTTTCATGGATACCAATTCCTGTATCAATTATATCTACCCTTGCATATTTTCCCTCTTTGCTAAGTTTGATTTCAATACCACCTTTCTCTGTATATTTAACAGCATTACTTAGTAAATTATCAATTATTTCATGTACTCTAACTCTATCTGCGTATATCTTAGGAAAACTATTAATATCTGAGGGCTTTTCAAATTTCATATATATGCCTTTTTCTCTTATATTTCGAGCTTGGCCTAACAATCCATCTTCGATAACATTTATGATATCAATTGATTCTCTGTTTAATTCTAATTGCCCATCATCCAGTTTAGTTGCACTTAGGAGTGTATTAATTAGTTTAATTTCTCTATCAATACTTTCACCAATAACTTTCATATACTCTTTATATTTTTTGCTCGTTCGATCAGTTTTCTTATAAAAATCTGTCTTTGATAGCAAAGGATTTAGCAATTCGTAGTAATTCTTAATTATGGTAATTGGAGTTCTAAGTTCGTGACCCATAATATCTATCATATCGTGTTCTTTTCTTCTTGCTTCATTGAGTAACTCTACTTTCTCTTTAAGGTCTTTTGTCTGCTCAGCGACCTTCTCTTTTAATGTTTCGTTAAAGCTGTTTACCTCTTGATAAAGAATTGCCCTTCCGATAGCAACACTAGCATTAGCAATAATATCTTCTAAAAAATCCATGTCTTCAACTGAAAGGGCACTATCATTTCCCTTCTCTCCTATAATGATTATTCCATTTAATTGTACCTTTCGATTTAGGGGTAGAACAGCAGTAATATGTTCTACTTCCATACATTTTAAAATTTTTTCTAACCTATTTTTATAATCAACTTTATATTTGTCAGGTTGCTTTCGAACCTCATCTAATACCAATATTGGGTCCTCCCCAATTTCTTGCCAATAGTGAACTACTTGAAGTAAATCTCTACTTCCATTTAACTCAAATCCTATTAATTTTTTATAAAGAATTTTTGTATTATCTTTATCAAAAAGAATGATACCTACTCTATCAAGATTCAATACATTTTTTATCGTATTGACTACATACACCGCTATCTTGTTAATATCTAATTCGGTGCTTGAAACCTTTAGAAATTTACTTAATGTTTTAGCTGGGTGGAAATCTATATATATAAATTTATCTTCTATTAATTTGTATAGATAGGAATGGAATCGTATAAAAGCCCATGAGTATATTGGTGCTACTACTATTGCTACTAACAGAGCATTAGCTTCAAATAGGCCACCAAGCACATTAATAAAGAACCAACCAAATAAGAAGAAACTTACCAGAGTAAAAATCGATAAGCCTAGAAACAGTAGAATCCTTCCCAAGAGAAACCTAATACCAAAGAGCCTATGTCTTGCAATTGAAGTTGATGTAAATCCTACAAAGATAAGGAAGAATGCTGGTCCATAATTAGACAAGGAAAATATTTTAAATCCTACTGGAAGAATCAAATTCGTAATCATTGTCCCAATTGCTGTTAGGACAATACCAAGAATCAAGTATTGTATTTGTACTCTTTCTGTACCAGTTGCTTTCTTATATTTTTTTACCAGAAGTAAGAAGAAGAGAATAAAAAATACTCCAAAATGTATTAGATAAATTGGAACAAATGGACCGAACTCTATACTAGAAAAATTGTTTTCTATTGTAACTTTCTCAACAACTAAGGGAGTAAAACTTATTATCGTTGTAACTATTGTAAAGAGAGCTGTAATAATCTCTTGTCTTTTACTAATAATACTTTCGGAATTAGGATATACAGTAGCAAATAAAAATAATACCCAGGCTAAAAGTGTTGTAGAGACAAAGATTAAGCGATTGGATAAAAGAACCATCCAATATATTGTAAGAATATTGGATAGGTAATTAGAAAAAATCCAAATAATTACCAATACAATGAAAAAAAGAAAGTACCTATTAGTTTTGCTAGTGGTATTGGATCTATATGCAGATATACCTAAAAACAGCAAAACAATACTTAATACAGTTAGAAATACCGGCTCCATACCGTTGGGTTCTTAAGTTAGTAAGATTATACTCCAGTATACCACTCAAAACCTTTGATGTCCTCACCTCTAATAAACTTGGCTGTAGCGATACTACTCTCATAGCTTTCTGCAAAACATAATGCTTTTTCAATATCTATATAAATTGGGGTACATAAAGAGCCCATGTATCTTACAGATGGACCCATCTTGGGTAGATTAAAATTGAAATACACTCCATTCAACATTTTTACAACTCGATTGTCTGTAGTAGCGACCCATTCCTCTATGTTATTCGCCTTGCTATAAAGAGATGCAGCTCTTAATAATGCAACTGCAACTCCAGGATGAGAGTGTTCTTGTTTTGCAAATTGAGATAATTCTGCCTTTACATTAGCAACTCTTGGCTTCCACTCTTCTTCAATTACGATATCTGGATCTTTTAATGTTGGTAGTGGAAATACTGGATTATCAGTTTGTTCAGAATTTAGAATCAGTCTTACAGAACCTACATATCCCTCCTTAGTTTCGGCAACAAATTGAATTGATTGCCAGTGATATTTATCAATATATAGCTGATCTCCCTCTTTTGAAACTAAAAGTAATCCATTTTTAATGAACTCATCAAAAAGTTCTTTTGGAAGAGTTTGTTCTAAAAGAATAAATCCATCATCTCCCACTATTTCCTCACCTGAAAGTTCTGAATATGAAACTCCTATATCTTCTAAATATCCCTCATGTTTGTATCTTTCTGTTACAACTTTGAGTCTACCAATCTTTTGCTCTGGTGTTTCAGCTATACCAACAATAACTTCTCCCTCTCTTATTTCTTTTTCTGGTTTAAGAATTTGGTCTGTCATTATTTATTTCATTAGATTATATATCAGAAAGCATTTTTTTTACACGTTCTCCTCTCTTCTTTAAAACCATTAATGTTCTCATAAGCAAAGGAATCTTTTTAAGCACATTAGGATTACTACTCTTTCTTCTAACCACACTTGGAAGATCTACAAGAATAGTATCTCTAACCTTTTCTCCAACAAGTATTCTTCTCATTGCTTCTACTGCCAATGCACTTAATACTGTAGATGTTGTACCAATTTGAAAAGTTCTATTATCTGAATCATTTCTCCCCAAGATTTCTTCTAATTGTTCTGTGGGTACATCCAATGGTTTGATTGGACCAGTAAAAGCATCATATACATAATCTAGGAAAGCAGCTTCTGATATTACACCCTCTCTGTATGCATCCTGTACTCCAGAAAATTCCTCAATCTTTTCTGGTATAAGCTCTCCCCTCAATGGTTCAATACTCTCTAAATCATATCTATACACAGCAATCATAGCTGTACCAGCTAAATCGTATCCGACTAATACGGGCTTTTTCATTTCAGCTGCACACCTGTGTAATTCATAAATTACAGCTAACTCTCTAATATCGACTCCGTCCACAACAATATCTGCTTTTTCAACATACTCTCGTACATTATTTAGAGTCATTCCTTCTGGAACACTTTGTATTGATTCAGAGGCAAATGGATTAATAGATAGCATGTTGGAAACGGTAGCCTGCGCTTTGTTCATTCCAATTTGTTTTATAGTATAATTTTGTCTTGGGAAATTACTAACTTCTATATCTCCAGGATCCATAACAGTAATATTTTCGGCTCCAGATTTAACAGCCATCATAGCAATAGGGTTTCCAATACTACCAGCCCCAGCTACGAGTATATTTGCATTTCTCAATCTTTCTTGCATTTCTGGACTAACAAAAGCACTTGCTGAGACAGTAAGTTCACTATAATATTCCTCATGTGATACAGATACTCCTCCTATTGTTAAAGATTCCGTACCATTATTTTTTTCTACCATCAATAATTGTTCTTTAGATATTAAGTTCGGTAGATAATTTTATCATGACAAGGTATAAACATCAAGCCTATAGTGGTAAGATTGTGATACACAAAGTAATAAAAACCCCCTATTTACCGAACTCCCATATTAAAAATCTTCTAATCTCAAGAGGTTCTCCTAGCTTAGAAATTGATTCCTCTAAAAGATTTTGCATAGTTTTAGATTCATCCTTAAACCATTTCTGCTCAAGTAAACATTTCTCTTGTAAAAAACTATTTAACTTCCCCTCTACAATCTTTTCAATTATATTCGCTGGTTTCCCTTCACTTTGGGCTTCTTTAAGAAAAAGTGATTTTAATTCCTCTAACTTCTCAGAAGGAATACTCTCTTTAGATACATACTCTGGTTTCATAGCAGCTATCTGTAACACTACCTCATGTACAAAAGATCTAAAATCTTCATTTCTAGCAACAAAATCTGTTTTACAAGATACCTCTACTAAAGACACTAATTTCTGTTCTTTACCATGTACATATGACTCGATAATACCCTCTCCTGCACTAGCACACTCATTTTCTATTGGCTCATCCCAACCTCTTTCTTTTATTAATTCAACAGCTTTCTCAAAATCTTTACCTGTTTCCTCAAATGCTAATTTACAATGTCCTATTTTAGCACCAGTAAGATTATGCAATCGATTAATAGCATCACTTCTGCTATTAATATACTCTGTTGCTTTTTGCATATCTCCATCAGACTTAGTTAAAGCTTCTTTACACAGAGCCATACCTGCAGATGTTTTTGCTCTAAGCATCTTAATATCTTCAATTGATATTGCCATCGTTTATATATCTTCTTAAATTATTTAATTGCTTTAAGAATATCTTCTACAGCTTTCTCTCCTACTCCCTTAATTGCTAAAAACTCTTCTTTCTCCTTACCTACTAAATCATCTACTGTACTTAGTCCAGCCTCTTTTAATGCTTTCTCTATTCTAGCAGAGAGACCTAAATCTTCTATCTTTTTAGAATTGGTCTTCGTTTTAACTGCTTCTGCTGCTGCGTAATCTTCTTCTAAGTTCTTCTCTTTTTTTAATACTCTAACAACCCCAGTTGTACTCGCTGATGATTTACCCTCTCTTAATGCCTTCATCCTCAATCTATCTTCCTCTTCCATTTTCTCTTGTCTCTCTTTTTCTGCAAGATATTTATTTTTAGTATTTTCCAAATTAGCAAAATGATTCTTTCTTAGTGCTAAGAGTGACTCTGATTTCTTTCCTTTTGCAATTACTTGAGCAAAAAGATTTACAAAAAGATTAATACTTTTTATTGAATCATCATTTGCGGGAATTGGATAATCTACTAAATCAGGATCACAGTTTGTATCAATTAATGCTATTATCTCTACTCCAGCTATTCTAGCTTCTTTTATAGCATTCTTTTCAACCTTACTATCTATTACTATTAAGAACTTAGGTAATTCATCCATAAATTTAATACCCTCATATACCTTGTTTAATCTCTCTACCTCTTTTTCTTTAACTAATATCTCTTTTTTAACTAATCCCTCTCCACCTGAAGCTAATTCTTCTTCCATCTTAACTAATGTTTGAATACTACCTTTAATTGCATCAAAGTTTGTAAAAAGACCACCTGGCCATCTCTTTGTTATATAGAAGGCACCTACTTCATTAGCAACACTTTCTATTATTCCAGCTGCTTGTCCTTTTGTTCCTACAATTAGAACATTACTTTTGTCTACAACCTTACTTAATTCTTCTAATGCAGTTGAAAGTAATTTTCTTGTTTTAACAATATCGATAATGTGAATGCCATTTCTTGTTTCATATACATATTTCTTCATTTTAGGATTCCACCCACTACTCTTATGTCCAAAGTGAGCTCCTGCTTGAAGGAATGTTAATAGATCTGGTAATTCTGTTTTAAAACCTTTATTTTCTGTCTCGGTTTTAGGTTTTGCAACCTTTGTAGAGACTTTCTTTGTTTCTTCCATTTTGTTTTTCCTTTTTCACCTATCTCTATGGGTAGATTACTCTATCCAGGAAATATTTAGAGATATGCGAGATATATTAAATACGAACCTGATTATATATATTCTAATTACATTTATCAAGCTTTTACTCTTTAATTCCAAATTCTGAAAGTAAATCCTTGTAAGAATTAAGTACAAAGTCAGGAACAATGATACTTTGCATATCCTGCCCTACTAAATTTGCATCTACTGGAGGATTGTAAATACCAGATCTAATACCTAAAAGTTGAGCTCCTCTAACATCATTTTTAAAATTGTTCCCCAACATTATTGCTTCATCAGCCTCTACTCCCAATCTAGACAAAGCTAAGGTGAAGATTGCACTAAAGGGTTTTTCAAAGATAACTTCCTCTGATGCAACTATCTCATCTACATACGGTATTAAACCAATTGCTTCTACCTTACGAATGCGAGTAGAAAGATCTCCATCAGATACTACCGCAATTTTAATCCCTCTTTTTTTCAATATGACAAAAGTCTCTAAAGCTCCATCATATATTTCAATGTGCTTTAAAAAGTACTCCCAATACATATCTTCTAATTTAGGAAGTAATGAGAGTTCATATTTAACATCTAATGAATCTAATGCCAACCTATATACTAATATTCTACTATGCCTTGTATGTGTACTAGGAAATGTTCTTGATATTATCTTGTACTTTTCGGTAACTACATTAAAGAAATCTGTATCATCTATTCCATACTCTTTAGATACGTAGAAAGCTGTATGCCTAGTTGCTAAATCATACATCTTTTGTGATTTAATCAATGTATCATCTAGATCTACCATTAAACCTTTATACCTCTTTGCCATATGTCAATTGTACACTCTTAATATTCATATTTCTACACTACTCCATGTGTCTCTTCCTATTACAATATGATCTAGTAATTGTACCCCCGTTATCTCTAATATACTGCTAATATTTTTAGTAAGAGTAATATCTTCTTCACTTGGAGTACTATCACCAGAAGGATGATTATGAGCAAGGATTACAAATGCAGAATTGTTGATAATTGCAGTGTAAAGAACCTCTCTAGGAGAAAGTTTCGCACAATTTAAAGAACCCATCGCTATACTCTCTCTGCATATATATTCAAATCTTGAATTTAGGCATATCATATCTACTCTCTCCCTTTTTAAGGAAGACATATCTTTTAAAATTGCATATGCTTGTTGAGAATCTGTAATCCTAACAATTTCCTTGTCAAACAAACCATATATCCTTCTTCCTAATTCAATACCTGCTAATATTCTCATAGCTAAAACCCCTCCTACTCCTTGTATTTCTAATAGGTGTTGGATACTTAATGGGGTATTTTGTTTAATACTCTTTTTTACTAAATTCATCACTGCTCTTGAGATTAGTTTGTAATCTCTACCCTTAATCCCGCTACCTACAAGTATTTCTACTAATTCAATATCTGAAAGTATATTAATACCCCCCTTCAGGAATTTTTCTCTTGGTAACATACAATTGATATTAAAGAAAAGGTATTAAAAAATCTTTAACTCTCTTCTTTTTTCACTTCCTTTTTAATATATTTACAATCTGGGTATCCACTACATCCTTTAAATATTTTACCCCATTTGCTTTTTCTTTCTACTAAGTTCTTTCCACACTCTGGACACTTCTCCTTTAAAAGTAAGGACATCGTACCTTTACATTCTGGATATTTCTCACATGCCCAGAATTTACCATACTTACTGTTTTTTAGAATCATTTTAGAGCCACACTCAAGACATTTCTCTACCTTAAGATATTTATCATAGTCTAAGGAATCTTCGCCTCCACTTAAGTCTTTCATACCCTTACATGTAGGAAAATTTACACAGCTTAAGAATTTCCCATATCTACCCAATCTTACAATCATTTCAGAACCACACTCTGGACATTTCTCCTCTGATTTACCCAATATTACGACATCTTCTTTGTGTACATCCTTTAGAGTTTTCTTAATATCTTTCATCAAAGGTTTGTATGCGCTATCCATAAAGGGGATATACTCTATCTTACCCTGTGCAATTTTGTCTAATTCATCCTCTACATCTGCTGTATATTTGTAATTTACTAAATCAGAGAAATTGTCTTTTAAGAAATGAGTAACTACTCTACCGATATCTGTAGGTAAGAGATATTTACCATCCCTTGCTACATACTCTCTAGCTTGTATGGTACTAATGATTGTAGCGTATGTAGAAGGTCTTCCTACACCCAAAGATTCTAATTTCTTTACTAAGGTCGCCTCTGTATATCTTGCAGGTGGTTGAGTAAATTTCTGATCTGTTTGGAATTTCTCTTTAGAGAATATGTCTCCTTTCTTGACATTAGATATCTCCTGTAACAGCTCTTCCGAATCTTTACCATTACCATATACAACTCTAAATCCATCAAACAGAACTTTCTGTGCTCCTACAGAGAATGTATATATATTTTTGAGTTTCTTAACAGGCTCGAAATATATACTAAGGTTTTCGACCTCTTTAGGTTTCATCTGACAAGATACAGCTCTTTTCCATATTAAGTCATACAATCTTGCTTGGGCATCTCCCATCTTTGTTCTAATACTAGATGATGTAACAGAAAAATCAGATGGTCTAATGGCTTCATGAGCCTCTTGAGCATTCTTACTTCTGTTTTTGTAATACCTAGGAGCATCTGGTAGATACTCTTTGCCATACTTAACTGGTATTAAGCTTCTTATTTCTTTAATAGCTTTCTCTGCTAGATATATTGAGTCTGTTCTCATATATGTAATGTATCCAGATTGGTACAAAGCTTGTGCAAGAGTCATTGTTTTTTTAGCACTAAACCCCAATACATTGTTAGCAGCCTGTTGAAGTGTAGATGTAGTATATGGGGGGTAAGGATTTTTCTTCATTTCCTTTTTAACAATATCTACCACTTCATATTTGTTGTCTCCTAAGGTCTTTTTAATATCCTCTACTTCCTCTTTACTACTTGGAATATATTTCTTTCCATCCTTTCTGAGCAACTTTATTGCTAATCTCTCTTTCTCTTTTTTAACATGTACAAAAAACTCCCAGTATTCTTCAGATTTAAATGCCTCCCTCTCCTCTTCTCTCTCTACTACTAATCGTAGTGCTACAGATTGTACTCTACCTGCTGAAAGACCATACCAAATCTTGTTCCAAAGTACCTCGGAGAGTTTGTATCCAAACAACCTATCTAACACTCTTCTTGCCTTTTGAGCCTCTACTAGATCGATATTAACCTTAGTAGGACTCTTCATTGCTTCTAAAATTGCATCTTTGGTAATTTCATGGAAAGTAACTCTTTTAGCATTCTTAATCTTTAGTGCCTTTTCAATATGCCAAGCTATAGCTTCTCCCTCCCTATCAGGGTCCATTGCTAAATATGTATGACCATCTTTAGGTAGAGACTTCTTTATATCATTGAGTATCTTACCCTTCCCATATATTGTTTCAAAAAGTGGTGCATACCCATTTTCAACATCTACCCCTAACTTACTCTTTGGTAAATCAATTACATGGCCAACTGTGGCCATGACTTTAAAATCATCTCCAAGATATTTGTTAATAGTCTTTGCTTTAGCTGGAGACTCAACAATTAATAGATTTTTAGGTTTCGATGTTTTTCCCATATCTCAAGGTAAAATACACAATGTTTAAATATATGTCAAACTGAGATGTTTGTATATATTACTCTTTTGAAATGAAAAAATCCTTACTTTTACTTAACATACCCATTCTCTACCATCCAAGCAATCATGTCTCTCATAACTAGTGTTGCGTTACTACTCATACCTCCATCTTCAAGTAGAAGAGAGAAAGAGTATTTTGGATTTTCGTATGGGAAAAAACCACCTACCCATGCGTGTGTATCCTCATATACTCCCTTACTATTTACTTTGCCAAACTCTGCAGTACCGGTTTTCGCAGCCACTGAGGTTCCTGTTGTAGAAAGTGAATGAGCAATACCTCTAGCACCATTAACCGTCTCCCACATACCTTTCCTTACTAGTGTTAGGGCACTATTTCCCACTATATTCTCTTTTACAGGAGAGTATTCAACTGGATATTCAAAACCATCTTCATCTACGAATTTTTTAGCAACATGAGGGACTAGTACATCTCCACCATTAGCGATAGTGGCCATCCAATTAGACATCTGAATTGGAGTCACTAAAGTTATACCTTGTCCTATTACTGAGTTACATGAATCTCCCTCTGGATACCATATGGGTTCTAACCAAGGACTAGTGGTTTGTGCTAATTCAATCTTGTTTTCAGGAGAAGGTAATCTACCAGGAGCCTCTCCAGGTATATCAATACCTGTATATTCTCCTATTCCAAAAGCATCTAAATATTTAGCCAACTCCCTTATATCCCAATCTCTAATTAGTTCACAAAAGAAGATATTAGAAGATACAGTAAGAGCTTGTACAACATTTAGAGAACCATATGAACCATTTCTAAACTCTTGAAAGGGAGCTCCATTAGAAAAAGTATATCCACTTCTACTAATATATGTCGTATTAGGAGTAATGACTTTAGCATCAAGTCCTGCTGCAGCAACTAATGTTTTAAATGTAGAACCAGGAGGAATTTGTGCAGAAAGAGCCCTATCTAAAAGAGGATTTCCTTTATCTTTAAGCAAGGCTGTATATTGAGTCTGAGAAATACCTCCTACAAAGAGGTTGTTGTCATATGAAGGATAGCTTACAATGGCTAATATTTCTCCTGTGTTTACATCCTGTATTACAGCTGCCCCACCTGCTGCAGAGTGTTTCTTAACTGCTGTCGCTAATAGATCAAACAACTTCTTTTGTACATCCTTATCTACAGTAAGATATAAATTTTGACCTGAGACAGCCTCTGTTAACAAATATGGATCTTTTGTTACAGTCCTTCCAAAAGCATCAACCTCTTCTACTAAGACTCCATGAGTACCTTGGAGTTTCTCTTCGTAATATCTCTCTATTCCAGACTTTCCAACAATATCACCACTAGAAAGTGATTCATATTTCTCTAAGTCTTTCTCCGATGCTTCACCAGTATATCCTAATATATGTGTAAATATATCGCCGTATATGTATCTTCTCTTACTATCATTATCTATACTAATACCATCTAAATCATCCCTTTTTGCTTTAATTTTAATAGCTAACTCATTATCAATATCAGATGCTAAAAGAATTCTATTAAGATATGGACTTCCATCATATATTGTAAAAAATCTTTCCGAAAGGGATTGATACTGTATACCATCCTTTTCACTATTCTCCCAGTTGTCCCCGAGTATACCCCCGAGGGTATTTAACTCTTCCTCAACTTTTCCGTTGTCTATGCTACCGTCTTCTAGTAGAAATGGCTCTAAAGATATATATACATTCATAGAGGGTACATTTTCCACTAATTTCTCTCCTTTGGAATCAAAAACTACTCCTCTGTATGCTTTGATGGAAATCTTTCTTACTTTGTTTTGTTCTGATCTTTTTAGCATTTGCTCACCTTCAATTATTTGCAACCTTGCGATACTAAATATCAAAGATGAAAATACTAAACCAAATACTAAGAAAGCATATATGAAATTCCAAGCAGATATTTTAATGTCAATACCACTATTCTTAACCACCCTAGCCAAAACCCTCTTTTTAGAGTTACTTGGAGCAGCACCCTTCCAAGCAAGTAAAGGTTTATGCAAACTTTTCTTATCTAATTTTTTATCAAACAGTATTTTACTACTCATATTTCTATCTTAATCTAATACTACTACCCTCATTACTATCCCTTAGTGAAGTAAAGAACCTATCTACAACAATACAAACACCTATTGAAACAATACCTTTAACAAGTGTCCATACAGCTAAATTGGGAAGAATCTCTGGAAATACACTGTCTTGAATTAAGGATTTGCCTATTGGAAGAAGTAAGTAGTAGGATGCGAAGAACATCAGTAGTGCGAAGTAACCTAAATTACTACCTCTTGGTATTACTACCCAAAGTATTTTTAAAAAGAGTAAAAGAACTCCTAATATTACCATATGTAGACCTAAGGGCATATGTAATACAGTATCCAAAGCTATACCCATTAGAGCAATTAACAGAAATACCCAACTATCCTCTACTCTTTTGTATATTGATACAACTACAATTACAAATATTGAGAAAGAAAATACCCTTAGAAAGAAACTCTCTATTAGTACTAGAAGGAATACAGATATTATTAATATTAATGCCTTTATCATATTTAGTTAATTCTAATGAAAACAGTTAAGATATTTGAATAGTCAAAAACTGGAGAAACGAAACCGTTTTTGTGTGTTGATGCAGGATTTTGGGATACTCCAATCAATGTACCTAAAATTAAAATGTTCCCTACTCTCTCATCTCTGATTAAAACTGTATCTCCATCAGAAACATTAGAGTTGATACCCATATTCTCAATACGAATACCTTCTAAATCACCCAAAGCAACACCTGTAGATTTTATTACGGAATCTATCCTAAATTCTTTGTTTAAATCTACTTTACCCGAAACAACAACAACTTCGTATGTACTAGAACTATTAGTTGGAAGCCTAACTAAAGAGCTATTACTATTTATTTCAGAGAGTATTCCAATGAATACTTTTCCAAAGCTCACTATATTACCCTCTTTTAAACCATCTTTACTACCTTTGTTAATTAATATCTCTCCTGTATCTGTTACATTGATTATCTTACTCTCTATGTATTTTTCTTCTTGAGATATCACTGATATGTGTTGTTTTAGAGCTTGATACTCCTCGTAGTCAAGTATCCTTTCTGTATTATCCCCCTTAAGTCTTGCTATCTCTTCTTTCATACTATTGTACTCATCAATGTAGGAAGATGCATCTACTAAGGCCTCTCCCCAATTTGAAACAGATTCTCCTGCATCATTTGCTACAACATATATTGGTTCAAAAGCATATGAAAATGGATATTTAATTACACTACCAAAAGATGTAAATTCTAAAAGAAGGAGTAAGATACCTAAGAAAAGAAATATAACCTGATTATAGTTGATTTTAGTTGATAGCTTTTTCATCCCTTAATCCTATTAAATGATTTCTTCCCAAGATTTCTGAACCCTTTGAAGTAAATCTATATGATCTAGCATCTTGGCAGTACCCTTTGCAACAGCCGCCATAGGTTCTTCTACTATATTAATTGGAATATTTAATTCTTCCCTCCAATATTTATCTAATCCCCTAATTAGAGCTCCTCCACCTGCTACATATATTCCATCATTAAAGATATCTCTCAAAAGCTCTGGAGGAGTATCCTCTATAGCATCTTTAACTGCTTCAGTTATTTGGGATAGAGAGACATTAATTGCTTCTCTAACCTCTGTACTTGAGAATTTGATAGCCTTAGGAAGACCCGTAAGTAAATCCCTACCTTGTAAAATTACCTCCTTCTCGTCCTTAAGAGGAGAAGCTGAGCCTATTTCAATCTTTACATCCTCTGCGCTTCTCTCACCTATGAGCATGTTGTACTTATCTCTAACATAGTCGACAATATCTTGATTCATTTCATCTCCAGCTATTTTGATAGTATTATCTACAACTATATCCCCCAAAGAAAGAACTGCTATATCTGTTGTACCACCTCCTACATCAACAATCATACTTCCTGAAGCATCTTCTATCGGTAGACCTACCCCTATTGCTGCAGCCATTGCCTCCTCCACGATGAATACCTCTCTTGCTCCTGCTGTTTTAGCAGCATCAATGACTGCTTGTCTTTCAACCTCAGTTACTGAGGAAGGAACTCCCACTACTATGCGTGGTCTAGGTAATTTGAATCCTTTGATGTAGTTATGATGTGCACTTTTTATAAAGTGATGAATCATTGCCTGTGTTGTATCAAAATCGGAAATCACACCATCTTTTAATGGCCTAACAGCTACAATATTAGCTGGTGTTCTACCAATCATCTCCCTTGCACTATCTCCTACAGCAAGTACCTGCTTACTTCTCTTGTCCATTGCAACTACAGAAGGCTCTGATACCACTATACCCTCTCCTCGAAGATATACCATGGTATTAGCAGTACCTAAGTCTAAACCTAGATCATATGTGAATATTTCCCAAATTGAATCAAAAACTGACATAGGACAATTATCTCATTTTAACTGAGATGATTTTACCATTAATACTTACTCTATACGAGGAAAAAATATATACAATTACTCTTCTGACTCTGCTCTAAGTTTTTTATAGCACTTCATACATGTATATATACTCTTTACATCACCTTCAATGTCCACCTTAATCTTTTTTAGATTAGGCTTAAACACTCTCTTACTTTTTGGTGCCTTGTATCTCCACCCAATGGAGTGATGATGCTGAATTCTTCTTCCAGCTATTGTAGATTTTCCACACAATTCACAAACCTTTGCCATTTTTAATACATTTATAATTGAAGATTTATAGGCAAGATGATATTATCAAAAAGATTTCTATTAATCAAGCTTATTATGTTTACAAATTTTTTCACACAAGAGTTTTTGTACTGGGTTATTGTAGCAGTACCATCAATATTGATAGCTTCAACAGTACATGAATATGCTCATGCATACTCAGCATTTCGATTAGGAGATGCTACTGCAAAAGCAGAAGGAAGACTTACTCTTAATCCTATTAAACATATTGATCCACTAGGAGCACTATCTATGATTCTTTTTAGATTTGGTTGGAGTAAGCCAGTTCCAATAAATGAGTATAATTTTGATAACAGAGAGGTTAGTACCGCTATTGTGGCATTTGCAGGACCTTTATCAAATTTGGTACTAGCAGGAATAACTGGAATAGTTAACTTTCTTTTAGTAAAAGATCCTAATTCACTTATAGCATTTTTACTATATACTTTTGCAACTATAAATATTGCACTGGCTGTTTTTAATTTAATCCCAATACCTCCCCTAGATGGCCATAAGATAGTAAGAGCTTTTCTTCCAAAGAATCTACAATATAGTTGGGAAAAATTAGAAAAATACTCTGTATTCTTAATACTTTTATTAATATTACCCTTTTCACCAATTAGAGATCTTGTGTTCAATTTTATCAGTAAAGCACTGGAAACATCTCTAAGAATACTAGGGTTTTAGAAGGTATTAATGCTTTGATTACTTCTTCAAATTATTGTAAAATATATTGTCCCGGTTGGGTATAGAGGTTCATAGCTCTACAAGCAAGAGCAGGATTCCCGAAATCGCTTGATCCCTTGGGCTCAAGTTGAGGGTCTCCACCTTCTACGGAAGAGCTCTATGATCCCTCTCTAACTGGGACATTTTTGTTGACTATCTACTCTCTATATAATAAACTTGCTTTTGAAATGCCGAAGTAGCTCAGTTGGTCAGAGCAACGGTTTTGTAAACCGTGGGTCGAGAGTTCGAATCTCTCCTTCGGCTCCATTGCAGGGGTGGCAGAGCGGTCAAATGCATCGGACTGTAAATCCGACTCCTTCGGGATACACTGGTTCAAATCCAGTCCCCTGCATACTTCATCTTATAGTACGTATATCTCTTCTTTAAATGCTGTATATTATCCATAAATATGTTAAATTCTACATATGGATATTTTTAGCTCAGACTACTTAAGAATAGCATTAGGATTAATCTCTGCTCTAATACTTTTTCTCTTTGCTATTGATAATTTAAGCCATGAAGTTCAAGAACTAGCTTCAGAAAGATTTAGAGAAAAAATATCTAGGTTAGTACGAAATACTTACTTAGGAACACTTTTTGGTGCTTTCTCAACTGCAATAATTCAATCTAGTTCAGCAGTAACAGTAATTACCGTAATCCTTGTTAATACCGGAATAATATCCTTTAGAAATAGCTTGGGGATAATATTTGGGAGTAATATTGGTACCACAATAACTGCACAATTAGCTCTTGTTAACTCGACTGTTCTAGCCTCAACATTAATTATAATAGGGTTTTTACTCTCTATTTTGGGTAGAAGATCCAAGATAGTAGGAAAACCTATTTTCTTTCTCGGTTTTATACTCTTCTCACTATCCCTACTCTCTTCCTCTATAGAACCCTTAAAGAGTAATCCCGATGTAATAGCTCTTTTCTCTGAATTTTCAAATCCAATATTAGCTTACTTTGTTAGTGCTCTTTTTACTGGAATAATTCATTCTAGCTCTGTTACTTCTGGAATAGTTGTAATACTTGCACAAGGAGGATTCTTACCAATAGAGGTTGCCATTCCTATGATTTTAGGAGCAAATTTAGGTTCAAGTATAACAGCCCTACTAGCTTCATCTAGATTAAATTTATATGCAAGAAGAGTTGGAATTGCAAATTTCCTTTTCAATGCTATAGGAACGACAGCATTCATGATACTCCTCACACCATTCATATGGGTAGTAGAATCTTTGGCAGATACAGTTGCAGTACAGACTGCACTGGCTCATGTACTTTTTAATATAATAAATACATTAATTTTCTTAACCTTTTTAAATCCATTTGAGGGATTAATTATAAGATTAATAAAAGGAAATGAAGAAGAAATACTCTTTAGAACAAAATATCTAAAAAAGAATGGGAGAAAGAAAGTAAAACCAAAAGTAAGAATAAATAATATTAAGAAGGAAATAACATATTCTATTGAAAATACGATTAAGATATATCAAATGGCTATTTCACTCTTTTACAATTCAAGTGGATTAACAGAAATGAATATCCATAAATTAGAAACTCTAAATGACTACCTAGATGATGAGATTACTAGAAGTATACTTGAACTCTCTAAGTTAAAACTTAGTAAGAAAAGTGCACATAGTACTGTTACTCTGATTAAAATATCTAATACAATAGAACAGATTGGAGATTTAGGCATGGATTTTTCTGAAGTCTTTCAAAGAATGCACACATTAGGAATACCCTATCGAGAGGTTGATATAGAGAGGTTAACAGATATACATAACAGATTAATAGATTTATTTAGAAATATCGAAAAAAATATTTTGGATACAAATGAGAAGAAATTAGCAGCTATAAAGATGAAAGAGGAAGAAATTTATAATATGGTAAAAGAAGATTTTGACACTCATGTAGAAAGACTTCAACAAGAAGATGAGTATGATGGTAATATCTTTGTAGATGCAATTTCTATTATCGAGTTAACAGTATCAAAGATAAGGGATATTCGTAAATTGCTTCAAAAGCAATTACAAGAGAAGTTGTAATATTTAAATTTTTATTTAAATCTAATGAGTACAGTAGCGATTATTTTCTCTTTACTCTCCTTTTTTGTTCCAATTATTGTAATTGGGATAGTAATATATATAATAGTAATAATGACTAAGAACAAAGATGGCAACACCAAATTTAAACTCTCTCCAAAAACATTACTTCAAATATATCTATTCGTAATATCTTTTCTTACATTAGGAATAGCTGTCATTGGGGGAGTAATTGCAATTAAGGCTTCAACATCATATTTGTTAGACATACCATTTTCATATACACTCCAAAAGGCGAATGATTATCAAGATACCTCAAATGTATACGACCCTAGATATCCCGAGTATCAAGCAAAAGAAATACAACAAGAGTGTTATCAGGGAGACCCTATAACTTTCTATGATACAAAATTCTGTTTCGATTCTGATCAAAGAAAGACTGATCTAATAAATGGATTTACTCTCTTCTTTTCGATGGTAATACTGTTTGCATTACATCAATATGCAATATCAAAAATTCCAGAAGAAAATATAATTACATGGTTAAAGAAGATATATATTTTTGCTTGCCTTATTCTCTATAGCATTGTTGGTATTGTAGCTATTCCTACAGCTATATATCAGCTTACAAACTATATGCTTTTTGAAATAAAAGAGAATATTTATAAAACTCCAGATGCCCCTGCTCTTGCATTAGCTACTGTTCTTCTTGTAGTGCCACTATGGATTATCTTTTTGAAAGAAACAACAAAACTAAAAGAAGATTAGTTTACAGATTCAAAAGATATAGTATAATCTAATCCATATGCTGGATTAGCTCAGTTGGTTAGAGCACATTCATGGTAAGAATGAGGTCCTGAGTTCGACTCTCAGATCCAGCTTTTTCCCTACTTAGTATAGAGATTTAAGATTTCTTCAGGTATCTTCTTGTAATCTACAAATATTTTAGCCTGTGTATTATTAATCACCCCTTCTACTATTAAATCCGTTCCGCTTTTTCTTAATAATGCCCATGATAAGTATCCATTACGACTACCAGTATAAGGATCGGGTTGAACCTCAAAGTTTGGATTATTAGTATTCATTATCCTTCCTTCATATGTCGTAGGAACAATCCCTGAGTCAGAACCGGAAGTAACAATAGGCATTACGAGATATTCCTCATTGGTAAATTCTACCTCTTTTGGTTGGTTAGCTTGTACTGAAATAGCATAAGGAACTACCTCAACACCCTTTGCTTTTGTTTCTTCAGTCAATTTATAAACCAAAGGAAGAATTTCACCTGCCACAGGAGGTTTCTTACCCGAGTAGTGAAGATATGTAACCTCTTCTGTTGGAGAGCCATACTTTAAAGTATATTTACTTCCATCTATATCAGGAAATGGAAAGTTTTCTACAATAGCTGTAGAAACCCCTTTATCCCCTGTTATAAACTCTTGTGGATTTATTCTGTAAGGATCTTGTACTAATGTATAACCTAACTCAGAATACTCTCTCTCTGTACCTTCTAAAGGTTTTTCAGTTGGTACTGGTATAGAAGTACTTACTTCTTCAGGCATAATCTCATCTGGTTTAATACCACAAGCAGTTAAGAAAGCACCGAATCCTAGAAGGCCTGCGTCTCTTAAAAACTCCCGTCTTGACATAGGTTTTATCCTATCAACTGTGTTTCTAATTTCCACCACTGCCTGCTCTGCAGATATTGTTTCACCCTGTTCAGGCATACTATCTCTCGGTTCCATCTTCTCCAAATATCAACTTATATTACTTTGAAGTATATCAAATGAGAAAGAATACAACAATATATTTGACCTATTACTAATATTTGAATATAATACTCTGTATTTCCCATAATATCCTATTTTTAATTTGAAACCCCAAGGAAATGGCTAAAGAAAAGAGAGAAATAATAGCTTTGAAATGTGAAGTATGTAGTAACAAGAACTATACACACTACAAGACTAAAAATATGAAGGAGAAATTGGAGAAAAATAAGTACTGTAGTACTTGTCAAAAACATACTCCACATAAGGAGACTAAAGTAAAATAATTTGTGCTGTTTAACAGTTAGGGGCCCATAGTTTCAACTGGTAAAACAGCGGTCTCCAAAACCGTAGTCCTCCGTTCAAATCGGAGTGGGCCTGCTTAAAAGGAAAATATGGATACATTAAAAAAAATAATAAATGAATTAAAACTAACAGAGTGGCCAACAGGCAAACAGCTGTTTCAATTAACAGCATATACAGTAATACTCTGTGCTATAATCGCATTAATAATACTGGGTGCAGATCTAGTATATCAGTGGGGATTAACACAGTTTCTTAATTTTGAATTTTAAATAGAATAAATTAGATGGCAGAAGAAACAAAGAAAAAATCAAATCCAAGAGCTAAGTGGTATGTACTCAATATTAGAACTGGGTATGAGAATAGTATTCAGAAAGAATTAAAACAAAGAATTGAAGCAACAGGATTGCAAGACAAGATTGAAGAGATATTAGTACCTACTCAAAAGAAAATCATTGTAAAGAAAGGAAAACAGAATGTAATGAATGATAAGCTTTTCCCTGGATACGTACTAGTAAAAATGGAATTAGATGCTCATACTTGGGATATTGTTAAAAATACAGAAGGAGTAAGAGGTTTTGTTAAAACAGATAAATATCCTAGACCACTTCCAGAAAGTGAAGTAAAAGCGATTATGAAATTTATGGAAGTAGAACAACCTTCATACCAAAGCTCATTTAGTGTTGGAGAAGCAGTTAAGATTACGGATGGAGCCTTTGCAGACTTTATCGGTAGTGTTGAAGAAATAGATAATACTAAAGGAAAGATAAAAGTCCTCATATCTTTCCTAGGTAGAGAAGCTCCTGTGGAATTAGATTTTTCTCAGGTTAGTAAACTTTAAAATATTTGATATATTAATATGGCAAAACCAGTAAAAGCAGTAATTAAGATAACTATACCAGCAGGACAAGCAACACCTGCACCTCCAATTGGTCCAACTTTAGCACCATATGGAATCTCTACACAAGATTTCTGTGCTCAGTTTAACGAGAAGACTAGAGAAGCAGGAGGAATATTAACACCAGTAATCATTACAATATATGATGACAGATCTTTTGATTTCATAACTAAGACTCCTCCAACATCAGAATTAATTAGGAGAGAGTTAAAGATTAAGAAGGGTTCTGCTAGACCTAATTTAGATAAAGTTGGAAAACTTTCTAAAGAGCAGATAAAAAAGATTGTAGAAATTAAGATGCCAGACCTAAACACATCAGATCCAGATCAAGCAGCAAAGATAATTGCTGGTACTGCAAGACAGATGGGTATAGAGACTGAAATATAATGTTTAATATATAACTAGAATGAAAAGAGGAAAGAAATATATAAAAGCAAGTAAAGATTTAGATAGAAATAAATCATATACTCTTGAAGAAGGAATAAAGGCAGTCAAAAGAACTTCTTACAGTAAATTTGTAGGTAGTTTAGAGGTTCATTTTGATATTGTTGTTCCAAAAGATAGAGATCCTAAATCAATAAAAGGAGCAGTATCACTACCCTACTCTACAGATGTAAAGAGTGTCTCTATAGCTGTATTTACAACACCTGAGAAAGAGAAAGAGGCAAAAGATGCAGGAGCAGACTTCGTAGGTTTAGAACAATTAATAAAGGATGTTAAAGAAAATAAGATTACATTTGATGTTGCAATTGCAATTCCAACTGTAATGCCTAAGATTGCAGTACTTGGTAAAGAGTTAGGTCCAAAAGGTTTAATGCCTAATCCAAAAAATGGTACTGTAACAGATGATGTTAAAGGTGCTATAGAGGAATACAAGAAAGGTAAACAAACATTTGCTTGTGATATGTCTGGTGTTATACACATCAAAGCTGGTAAGTTAGATTTAGAAGATGAGAAACTAATAGAAAATATTACTACAGCTATCTCTGCAGTAGAAGATGTTTTAGGTAAGCCATATAATCAGGTTGTAGAGAGAATGCATATTGCCCCTACTATGGGTCCTAGTTTTAAGATAGATTATAAAAAGACTGAATAATTAATATTCAAAATGTAAATTTTAAGACCTCTGCAAAGAGGTCTTTTTATTATCCTCTAAACAAACCCCTTTACAAAAGGATATTCTTAAGTGTAGAATCTTCGACAGACAGACTAATAATCTTACTATATTGAGAAAAGGAGCAGAAAATGCCTAAGGGTAAGTTTCCGTGCACGTTTTGTGATGAAGTATGTAGTGGAGAAGATTGCCCCGCTGCAAAAAATATATCCGAATTTCTGAAACAGATAAAGGATGAAAGGAAACAGAAAAGGGCATACAAAGAGTACCTAAAGCTCAAGGGGGAGGGATCTATATCAATTGATAATTGAACTTATCCCCAATTAGACTGAGAGTCTGTCTAAAAAGAGAGGATGGGTAGATTACCATTAAGATAGCTAAATGCTATTACAATGCGTATCGCTTTTCCCATCCTCTCTTGAACCCCCTCTTTTCTTTACTATTACCTTCAAGAGGTATACACTCATA
>Ga0209416_1000458_pt1 | contig 42077 bp, 41 predicted proteins | sample RifGroF1_FD_184001 | JGI IMG/M metagenome (GOLD analysis project Ga0209416, IMG submission 184001) | Groundwater microbial communities from Rifle, Colorado, USA - Groundwater F1 (SPAdes) (version 2) | ecosystem: Environmental > Aquatic > Deep subsurface > Groundwater | place: Rifle, Colorado...
CGAGGCCAAAGAGGCAATGGAATCATGCCCAAGTGGTTCAATCGGTGATGATGGAAACGCAGAATAAAGGCATCAAAACTTATTAATCAGGATCAAAGATATGCAAATTATCAAAAGGGAACTTACAAACGTAGGAAATGAAAAAGGCACTGTTTACGAAGTTATGAATAAACATTTTGGGTCATATGGTTTTGCTATCTTTTATCGTGAAAGTGGCACAAAAGGGGGCCATTTTCATAAAGGAGATGATAAATCTTACGACCCACAAAGGATCATAATGCTTCAAGGAAAAATGAAATTGAGATTTACTAATCTGGATGGAGAGGTTGAGGAAGCAATAATAGAAGTTGGTGATTACCTAGAGGTACCAAAAATGGTCTTTCACGAATACGAATGCCTGGAAGACTGCATACTTCTCGAATCTCGTGAGCAAGAATATAATACAAACAATGCCGATTCCCACTCTGAGGAAGAATTTAATTCGTTAAAGTAATTGTTAATTTACCTTTTTAAAAATATCAATAATATTTATAATATAGTATGAAAAAGAAATTACTAGCAATTATCTCTTTGGTCCTAACTCTACTTCTCATCGTTGGAGGTATCATAATAGTCTATTTCATGCAAGGGAACCAATCACCAGATGATACAAATGCTGCAGCTAATAATACCCAATCTACTCTACTAGATTATTGGAATAATAAAGCAGAATGGGATCTAATAAAAACATATGACGTACCTGATTTTAATCCTGGCTTTGGTGCAGGAAGTCATATTGAAATAGTAAATGATACATGGTATTTATTTTCACGTATTATTACCGATGGGAGCTACCCCAGTTGTCCAAGTCACGCAAGATTAGGAATTAATGTTAGAAAATCTACAAATAAAGTAAAGACGTGGAGCAAGCCGACTACAATTATCACGCCTACCACGGGTACACCATGGGAGTGTATGGCCACCGATGGTGACGCGTATTACAATACTGCAGAAAATAAATGGTATTATCTTTTTCAATGCCTTGCGAAAGATGGAAATTGGAATGCTTGCTTTGTCACAAAAAATGGAAGTGACCCAATGGGGAAATTCGTTCCGGACAAATCTAATCCTGTTATAAAATCAGTGGGTACGAAAAATATTTGGAATTTTATTTGTAATAAAAGTACAGATGATTGCTATACGCTCGCTCATGGTAAAAGTGTCCATGATGCAGGGACATTCGATATTTTTGAATATTATAATGGTTATTATTTTGTCTCCTTCCATGGTTATGATGGTAAAAATGGCTATCGCGGTATTGCAAAAACAAAGGATTTCAAGAACTGGGTTGCCGGAGACCTCAAAAGTGGCGTACCTGTCGATGCTATATTAGATAAAAAAGATGCTATCCCCTGGGCAGAATCATGGAAAGGTGCCCCGATAGGATTTGGTGCAGGTTCGATAATAAAAGAAAATGGATATTATTACATTGCATCTGAAGCATCAGACTACAACCTTTCCTGTACTAAAAATCAACACTGGGACTTTGGTTTATTTAGGTCAAAAAGTATCACTAATACAAAATGGGAGCAATTCCCAAATAAAAACCCAATATTTTTTTCAGATATGGACCCTAAAGGAAATGCCCAACCATGTAATATACAATATTTAAGGATCTTCAAAGATACAAGAACGGGAAGTTATTATCTAACAGTATTAAGAGAAAATACAAATTCAAGCCTCAATAAATTTTATTTATATAAATTAACAAAAAATATTAATTCACTTCAGAATGGGAATTACTGGAAATGTACAACGAATGATTGGTCTTCACAAGGTCTTACAGTAGGAGTTTATAGAGATTCAATAAACAGTACTGATGGAAGATGTTATTTAACATTGAAATGTAACGGTTCATCTTGCAAGAGTAATAGTAGTTTGTATCAGGATATTGTAAATTTGGGAAGCAGTAGGCAGATTTCATTTGGTGCAAAAGTATCCTCTTCAACAAACAGTACTGCAACAATTCGAATTAAAGAATACGATTCAACAGGAAAAGAAATCAAAGTTAATAGACTAAATATAAAAACTGGAACTGATTATCAAAACTATGTAAAAAATATTACATTAAATGCTTCAACAAAGAAGATTACTTTTGAATTCTTACCAGGAAGTACAACTTCCTATAAATTAGATGAAGCCTATGTAAATTCTAATTACTATTCATTAAAACTGGGAATGCCTACTAACTCAAACAAATCTAAATGGAAAACACTATCAAGCAGAACAGTCTATAAAAACCCATGGATTGAACTAATTGAAGACAAAGTAATCAGGCCTGATGGAAAAAAAGGAATTTACAGTTATGTAAATAATCATGAAGCCGTAATGATTGTAGCCGAAGCCGATGACGGGAAAATTATTCTTGTAAATCAATATAGATATCCTTCTAATAAAGATTTTTGGGAACTTCCAGCTGGGGCAACTGATCATGCAAATTCAATGAAAGAAATGGCGCAACAGGAACTTTTTGAAGAAACTGGAATTAAAGCTAAAAAATTTACAGAAATGGGAATCTATTATGAATTTGCCCTGGTCCTTGCAAGAAAAAATTATGCTTTCCTCGCACAAGGCTTTGACAATAGCGCGATTAGCGATCATAGCGAAGGAGACGAAATCATTCACAAGATAAAGGCATTTACTGTTGAAGAAGTTAAGCGAATGATCGCCGACAATAGTATTCAAAATGCACCTAGCCTAGCCGTTCTTAATATTTATTTTCAAAAATTTCATAAATAAATTCAACAATGCCACAAAAAACCAAATGGAAAATAATTTCGCATAAAACAGTGGTCAAGAATCGATGGACGGAAATTTTCGATGACCAGGTTGTCAACCCTGGAGGAGGGAATGGAAGCTATATATATGCAAAAAGACCAGATTCGGCATTAATTATTGCTCAAGAGCAAGATAAATCAATTTATTTGGTAAAAGAATACAAATATGCGATAAAAGAACAGCTTACAAAAGTTCCAACAGGAGCAATAGAAAACGGCCTTAGCCCTTGGGAAACAGCAAAAAAGGAGCTGTTTGAAGAGACTGGTTTGAAGGCTAAAAAATGGAAATTATTAGGAGAAAATTATCTCGCACCTGGTTTCGTAACGACGAAGCAATATATATTTCTGGCAACAGATCTCGACAAATCACAATTAGGAGATCATAGTGAAGGCGATGAAGAAATCATCGATATCATCAAAATATCCACTTTAAAACTTAAAAAAATGATAATAGATTCCAGGATCAAAGATAGTTCGACCCTCGCAGCCCTAAACTTATATTTTTTGTCTTAATATTTTATGCTCTAATAAAATGACTAATAATTCACGCGGATCAAAATGGAAAACACTGAAAAAAGAACTTAAGTACGAAAATCCATGGATGAAAGTTTATGAAGACAAAGTTATTCGTCCTGATGGAAAAGAGGGCATATATGGATATCTTGAAAAACCGCCCGGGGTCTTTATCATCGCGCTTGATAAAGATAATTCGATCTATTTGATCCGTGAATATCGATATGTGCTGAAGCAAGCCATTTTTCAAATCCCAAGTGGAGTTGTTGACGAAAGACTTTCGATTGAGGAAAACGCTGCTAAAGAACTTTACGAAGAAACTGGAATTAAAGCAGGGAAACTAACCGAACTTGGAAGTTATTTTACTGCTCCTGGACATGAAACAACAGTTCAATATGCATTCCTAGCGGAAAATCTGGACACATCAAAGATCGAATCGCACCAGGAAGGCGATGAATCAATTGAAGAAATAGTGAAGGTCCCAATAAATGAAGTGAAAAAAATGATCATAAGAAATGAGATACAATGTGGCATAACACTCGCTGCTCTAAATTTATTTTTTCAGCATAAAAAAATATGAAAAATAACTCGCAAAAAGCACTAATTATAGGTTCTCATGGGATGCTTGGGAGCGAACTTGTTAAGCAAGCGAAGAAATTTACAGACTGGGATGTTGTGACCTCTGACGTTTCTGATGAAGGTGGAATTGATATAACCAGCGAGATTTCAGTAATGGACTATTTTAAAAAATACAGACCAGATATTGTGATAAATTGCGCAGCATTTACTAATGTCGATGCTTGCGAGACAGATGAAGGCTTTGCAATTGCTAAAAAGGTTAACGGATATGGGCCAGGACTGTTGGCAAAATATTGCGTAAAAAACAAAGCGCTTTTCATTCATATCAGTACAGATTATGTTTTCGGGGATGACCTGCCTGATCAGCAGGCGGGGGAAAATGGCGGTTACAAAGAGGATTATGATGTTTTCAAGCCTTTGAATAAATATGCTGAGACAAAGTTAATTGGTGAAGAAGAGGTCAAAAAGGTTTATGGAGGAGTCGTAAATGGTTCGGACTTCAGTATCCAAAATCCAAAAGGATACATAGTTCGCTCATCATGGCTTTTCGGCGAGGGTGCCAAAAATTTCCTCGCAAAAATCCTTGAGCTCAGCGAAAAAATGGACACTCTCAAAGTTGTAACCGATGAGGTCAGTTCCCCAACCTATGTTAAAGACCTATCCCAAAGACTAATCTATATCGCAGAAAAAAAGCCGGCCGGCGGGATTTATCATGCTTCAGGCCGTGGAGAAGCATCCCGTTATGATTTCGCAAGAGCGATCCTCAAATCCGCCGGCAAAAAAAACAGACTCCTACCAAGCACCCTAAAAGAGTTCGGGAGAAAAGCAGGAATTCCGCATCACTCCGTCCTATTAAACACAAAACTTCCAGTCATGCGCAAATGGGAAGAGATGGTAGAAGATTTTCTCGGCACAGAGTAAATATTTCGTAGTTAAAACTTTGCCAGCTTTTTTATTGCCTCATATGTGAAGCTATTTTCTGGCCTATCTTTTTTACCTAGACCGATCTCTTGTGCTAGTTTTTCAAGTTCCTCGTGGACCAAGTGAAAATCTTCAGTTGCCATTTTTTCAATTTCCAGACCATTACCAAAGTCCTTGATAGCATCGAAACAAAATTTCACATCACCCAATCTGTACACAAACCTTTCCTTATCAATCGTGATAAAACGCTTGAAATTCATCATTTTAAGCAGATTTTCAGCTTGTTTATAATCATTAATATCAATTTCAGCCTCAATACAATTGGAATGGTCCGTATAATCTGGTCCTGCAAGCTTTTTGACTTCTAAAGTAGTTTGAATTTTACCTGAATAGTCATTATCAATCAGCCTGATCCTCGGTGCAAATCCCTGCGCACTGTTAAATATTTTATCCTTTTCCGCAAGGTTAGTAGTATGAATATCGCAATAATAATGATCAATTATATGGCTGTGATTAGTAAGTTTAGCGCCCAATTCGCGTACCTTTCCTTCTGTTTTTTCCTTATTTTTAATAATATACCGGAGTTCGATTTCTATAGAATGTACTTTCTTTGGAGAAAATTTTTCCAGTTCGGAAGCAGGAATACGTATATTCCTGCCGATTTTAATAGTCATGATCTGATTCTGTTGAATAAGGTTTCTGACAGTCTGATAATGGACTTTTAAATGCTCCGCAACTTGTTGAATTGTATATAGGTCCTCCTCGCTCTTATCACTCATTATAAAACAGTTGGAAGTAATTTATAATGAATGATAACACTCTGGTATAGACATGGTCAAACTTAAAACGCGATCCTTACTTAACATATGCTTATGAATAAGTTGGGATAGATATTACGAAATAGGGTACGATGTAAAAGAGATTAATTTTTACAACCGCACCCTATGATGAATGGTACACAAACGCGACTAAAATATCTACTACCATACAAAGAAAAATGGAGATATTTAATGGCGAATCCACCAAAAGAAATCAGTAAGAGAGCAATACAGAGATTAAAGTGGATAGATTACATAGTAGCAGGCAATAATGTACTAAAAACAAGTAGACACTTTGATATACCCGAACCAACAGTAAGGTACTGGTACAAAAGATTTGACCCATGGGATTTAAGTAGTCTAGAAGATAAATCCAAAAGACCAAAACAAGTTAGGCGGACACCTGTCAGTTTAGAAGAGGCACAAAGGGTGATAGAACTAAGAACAGGAAAATATCTAGGTTGGGGAAAAGTAAAGATTCAAAGAAAACTAAAGAAGGAAGATATTTACATAGGACAAACAAGGATACAGAAAATTATCAATGAGGCAGGGCTTAAACGTATACCAGCAGCAAAGAAGAAGTATTATCATAGGAAGAACAGACGGCATATGTATGCAGTAAAAAAAGAAGTACGCGAACAACCAGGTGGATTAGTATATCTGGATGTAAAACATCTTTACTTACCAGGAGGACAAAGAGTGTATCAATTTACAGCAATAGATCATGCAACAAGGATGATGAGAGTAAAGCTATTCACTAGAATTACAAGTAGGTGTAGCAAGTTGTTTTTAGACTATCTACAAATAGAATATCCATTTAAAAAGATACATTACATAGGTACAGATAATGGGGGTGAATTTTTAGGTGAGATGGATAAAGAACTTGAGAAGAGAAAAATCATTCATTTATTCTCGTCTCCAAGAAGTCCAAAGCAGAATCCATTTGTCGAAAGATCTATCAGAACAGTAATAGATGAAGTTTACTATTACAAGGGGACTGAAATTACGATGCAAGAGCAGCAAAAAGTTTTAGATGAATACATGCATATTTACAATTATGAAAGACCTCATTGGGGTCTTGAATTAAGGACTCCCGTTGAGCAATTTAATTTGTTACAATCTAATACCCTAATTTCGTAACATGTACCCAACCTATACAAATAATATACACCAGCATCAACTTGTAGTAAAATCGTGTTGTCTAAATTTCAATATTTTTACATTTCTACATCACCAAAATAAATGAAGAAAAAAGTCGCTGTGATTGGTCTTGGTTATGTCGGCTTGCCCCTCGCTATAGCTATAGAAAAGACCCATAAATATAATCTGGTCGGTTATGACCATAATGAAGGAAAGATTGCAAAAATTAAAAAGCAAATTTCTCCTCTCGAAGATGATCTTGTCAAAAAGGAATTAAAAAAATACCCGATTGAAGCTTCCACTGATGAGAAAATTATTAAAGGTTGTGACATTTATATAATTGCTGTACCGACTCCAGTTCATGATGACCATTCTCCTGATTATGGTCCGGTTAAGGGAGCTACCAGATCAATTGCAAAATATTTAAAAAAAGGCGACACAGTTGTTCTCGAGTCAACTGTAAATCCAGGCACATGCGAAGAAATTGTTTTGCCAATATTGGAGAAAAAAAGCAGATTAAAAGGTGGTGTTGATTTTAATCTAACTCACTGTCCAGAGAGGATAAATCCAGGCGATCCGAAGTGGAACGTTTATAACATCCCGCGTAATATCGGATCGCTTGATCCTATTAAAAATAAAGAGATTTCTGATTTTTATAGAAGTTTTCTAGAAGGGAAAATAAATGAAGTATCAAGCCTGAAAATCGCAGAATCAACAAAAATTATTGAGAACACATTTCGTGACATTAATATTGCTTATGTGAATGAACTCGCAAAGTCTTTCGACAAAATGGGCATTGATCTTATTGAAACTATCAAAGCATCCTCGAATAAACCATTTGGTTACATGCCGCACTGGCCTGGTGCTGGTGTTGGTGGGCATTGTATCGCAGTTGATCCATATTATTTAATAAGGCGCGCTGCAAAAGCAGGCTTCAATCACAGATTTTTAAAAAGGGCTAGAAAAATAAATAATTCGATGCCTGAGTACGCTATAAAAAGGCTAGAAATAGCTCTAAGAGAAGCCGACAAAGTAGTTCAAGATACAACTGTGCTTGTGCTTGGTTTGGCTTACAAGGGTGATGTTGCTGACTTGCGTGAATCTCCAGCCATGGAAATATTAAAACACTTGAAACAGCATGGTTTTACTAAGGTTTTGAGATATGATCCATTTTTCCCGGACATGTCTGATGCAAATGACCTTGAAGAGGCACTTTCCAAAACTGATACTATACTAATTGCGACCGCTCATTCAAAATTCAAGGAGATTACGCCCTCCCTCTTGAAAAAGTCAGGTGTCAAAGTGGTCATTGACGGACGAAACATGCTCGACAAGGCAGGGATTATAAAAAATGGTATTATTTATAAGGGAATTGGTAGATAATGAAAAAAATAGCAGCGCAGATAATGGCGAATATAACAAGTTCAAAACGAAGAAATCTAGTTATTTTCATTCCAGCATTTAACGAGGAAGTGAACATTTCCGAGACTGTAAAAAGGGTGCCGAGGAAATTCGATGGTATAGATGAAGTTAAAATTCTCGTGGTTGATGATGGGTCTTCAGATGAAACGGTGAAGAACGCCCGCTCCGCGGGCGCTGAGGTAATCTCTCATTACTCAAATGCGGGCGTTGGCGTTGCTTTTCAAAGTGGCTTGAACTGGGCTCTCAAAAACAAAGCGGACATTCTTGTGAACATTGATGCAGATGGACAATTTAACCCTGCGGATATTCAAAAACTTATTGGCCCGATACTCAAAGACGAGGCTGACATGGTTGCTTCAGCAAGGTTCAGCAAAGGAAAACCGAAAAACATGTCCCGTGTGAAATACTGGGGGAATAAACGGATGACGAGCTTGATCAATTTTCTGTCCGGTAAAAAATTCGCTGATGTATCTTCTGGATTTAGAGCATACAACCGAGAGGCTATGTTAAACTTGAACCTTTTTGGCAAATTTACATACACTCAAGAAGTTTTTCTCGACCTTTCAATGAAGAATTTACGCATTGTACAAATCCCTGTTGAAGTTAAATATTTTAAAGAGCGTAAATCAAAGGTTGCATCTAATGTTTTGAGCTATGCAAGTAAAACCTTCTGGATCATTTTCAGAACGATCAGGGACTACAAACCATTGAAATTTTTCGGTGGTATCGGGTTGTTCATTTTCACAGCAGGTTTACTTTTCGATGCAGTGCTTTTCGGCCATTATATTCTGCGCGGAACGTTCACACCATACATTTCAGTAGGTTTCATAGGCGCATATCTGAACTCAGTCGGCCTCGGCGTGATATTTCTCGCGCTGGTTGCTGACATGTTTGACCGGATGAGGATCAATCAGGAAAAAATCTTATACTACGAAAAGAAAAGATTATTCGAAAAAGAATGAAATACTTCGTTTTCGCTTTACTGCCTGAAGATAAAATATTTAATGAGTATCAGCTTTTGATTAATAAATATAGCCGAGAGCTTAACACACCTTCCTTTGAACCTCATATAACTATTTACAAGAGAATCGTCGGAAAAGAAAAACCTATTATTCAAAGAGTACAAGAAGCGGTAGAAAATACTGAAAAACTACAAATAGAACTTACAGAGGTCAGTATTAGCACAACTTATTATCAATGTATATTTGCACGGGTAAAAGTAACGCCTGAGCTTTTGAACCTTCACACGAATATTGGCCGTCAATTAGGCAAAAAAGAAGCATACATGTATATGCCCCACATGAGCTTGGTACATGGGAATTTAAAATCAGATAAAAAATTTGAACTCGCGGAAAACATTAAATTGGGGACTACCCGATTTGTTGCAGATAAAGTGGTCATTGTTAGCGCTGACAAAAATGATCCAAAAACCTGGGGACACGTAGCCGAGTTTTTTCTAAGCAATAAGTTGCCTTAGGGGGTACCTGGATACCCACTTTTTTCGTGTTTACACTTCGCAACACGCACTAATGATTTTTCGCATATTCTCAAGGGTGTTTTGTTGCATACTGTAAACACGTAAAAAGTTCGACTCAGGAGGGGTATAGTGCCAGAATTTCTAATGACTTTTTCCGGACGGTGCCTATTTCTTAGCCACCAAACTAACCTCGACACTCGCCCCTAATGGTAATTCTTTGACACAAACAACTTCTCTTGCGGGCATTGGTGCTTTGAAATATGTTATATAGACATCGTTAAACTTGCTGTATTCCTTCATATCTGTGACATAAACAGTTGCCTTAATTACATTGGTAAAATCTAATCCAGCAGCTTTTAGAACAGATCCCAGGTTTTCCATAACTTTTCTAGCCTTCTCCTCCATTGTCTTCCCAACAAGTTTGAATTCAGTGTTCATATGTATCTGCCCAGAAGTAAATACCAATCCATCCACATCTATTGCTTGCGAAAGAATATTTGGAGAAGCAGGAACATCAGAACTTTTTACTTCTTTTTTCATTGTTCTCATTTAATAATTAATGTATTTTAACTTAATTCCTTAAACATATACACCCACGGTCGGTCAGTGGTTGTGAAATTTCTTTTTGTGTAATACGCTTTGAGATTTTTGTTCATTGCATTGACGTATATGCCAACTTCCTTGAACCCTTTTTCTTTTAGCATCTTTTCAGCATATTCGATAAGCGCAGAACCAACGCCTTTACTGCGATATTCTGCTTTGACTGTTAATCTAAATAAATATGCGACTTTAGCACCATGGGGGATAATGAAAGCTGAACCAATAACTTCCTCGCTTTTCTTATCATTTTTATCATTCTCAGCACTCTCTTTCCCATCAGTCGCAACGATTATACCCTCAGGAAAGTTCTTGATAATGCCGGCCAAATTTTTCTTTGAATCCCAAACCTCGTTAAAAAGGCCGGCCTCTTTTAAGTTCATTTCAATATCTAGATAATCAGTTTCCTTGTAAGTTCGAATTTTATACATACGGAATTATAGCAAGAACAACACATAAGATGTTAGAATGTACTATGGCTGAAATTACAATAATCACCGATAAAATTAAACTGGCAGACCTTCACGAAAATGCTAAGAATATGTTTGGTGGACTTGTTAAAGCTGTTGTAGATATTGAACAAGGTAAGATGGCGGTGTTCGGTGAATTACATTCCGATGAAGAGTCTGTACTTTTAGAAAATGGTTCAAAGCAGGCTAACCTCTGGGGGATTAATATTTATCCAGATCAGCCGGATGATAAAATGATCGAATTTGACTCAATGATTAATCTCAGACCATCTCAGGGCAACATGTCCAGAAGTGTGGACGACCTTAAGACGCAAAAAAAAATTATTGCTACTGTTAAGAAACTAATTCAAAAATGAGCAAGCCCATCTTTCAGCACAAAACTCTAGCACAAGGAAGATGGCAGAATATGTCTTTTTTAGAACAAATGGCAAATATCGGCAGCGAAGTTGAGAGGACTATTTCGTGGAAAGAGAAAGAAAATCAAGAATATAGCGACCAAGCTTTTATCCGCTCACTCGAGCTGTTCGATCTGACATTAGATACCAAGCATTCATTCAGTAGAATAAAAGAAATTGCTAGAGCAAGAGAGATGTGGGTCGATTTTGTCCGTTATGGAAATAGTTATAACAGCACAAAAGAGAGTTGGCGGAAATATTTCATACAATTACTAATGGCATATAAGTTGCAAGAATAATAATTAAATTTTATAACCATAATCAATCATAACATCTTTCAATTTTTCTTCAATTTTTTTGATCTCATCCTTTGTTAGTTCTTTTTTATAACTATCTATCTTCCCTTTACGGAACAGGCCTGGCTGGATGCTCTGCACTTTATTTTTGTTTTGAGAAAATATTTTCTTAATTTCTTTTTTACTTAATGCAGGAGAGCCAATAAACTCTAACATACGCGAATAAACCAATTCTGGATTTTTTTGAAGATCTTCGTAACCTACCCGTATTAAATTCTCATAATTCTCGTATCTTTTACCTGCAGTATAAAAATCTCTATATAGATTAATAGCTTTTCCTAAAGACCTGGCGAATTTAAAGCCTGTTGCGAACTCAGTTCTGAGCATGGAATTAGCAACTGCCCTTGGATCACGAATAATATGAATAATCTTAGCCTCAGGGAACAATTTAATTATACGGTCAAGTTTTAGCAGATTTGGAGGAGTTTTTTCAACAAAGAAAACTTCGGGCTCGTCTTTTATTTTTTTGCTTATATCATGTTTAATTTGCTCATCAGTCAAATTACTAAAAAACACCGTTGTTTCAGTTGTCCTGAAACCATTTTCCAGCTTCATTTTTCTAACATCACCCACGCTTTTTATTCCGGGAAAGTCTTCTATTAATAATGGCTTAAAATTTTTATTTGAGATAAGAAGGCCCCATACCCATGAAGTACCTGAACGGGGACATCCACATACAATCACCAGATGGTTTGACAAAATCGTTATACAAAAAATTAATAATGAAATTATAGCAAAAACAAATTAGATGCATTTTCTGGTACAATAAACCTATATATATCAGTAAAATTTATATCATGCACTACTACAAATACTGTCTTGGGACTATTGCTATCCCTACACATAAGTCAAGATCGACAAGAAAAGTTGTATCATCTATTCTTTCATCCTTGTTTTTAATTACTTTTCTTGCTCAACCATTATTTTCAATAAATGAAATAAAGGTACAAGCTGAAGGCCCAGAAGGTCCGTTGAATGTACCTAAACTTGGAGTAGACAAATTACAGAACCCAGAATATTACCCTCTAGCAGAAGTAACACCAACCGCTACGACAACTACAACTGACACAACTGTGCAAGAAGAACAATCTTCAACCCAAGAAGAGCCTGTTCCAGATCAAGGAGAAGTTACTGAGGAAGGTCAAACAGAGGAAGAAACAACAGTTCAGCCCGAAAGCATCACTGAAGGTACAGAGGAAAGATTACCTGCAAAAACCGAGGTCCTTGATGAGAACTATTATGGCTTTTCTGTCACAGTTGAAAATCATTCGGATTTTGAAGAGATCACATTTAAGGTCAAACATGAATCAGGAGAATATTCTCCTGAGTATATCCTCCAACCGGCAGATACTATGTTCGGAGAATCAAATACCGATTTAAATACAGTACTGACATCTGAATTATATACGTTCGTTGATGGAATAACGGAAATTCAATTCTTCTTTGAAGGAGAAAAAATAATAAACGTTAGAACATATGCTTTTTCAGATTCTGCTGTAAAAGAAGATCCTGATTCGATAAAACCCGATGGTGTCATTCCTGACGAATTTGCAAGCACTACCGCAGAAGTTGCGTATAAAGAACTTCTTTTTAATAAATTAGGTTTTAACCTAGTAACAAGGGAAGAATGGGGCGCACCAACAAGCAGTCCATGGGCGCCAACTATTGCAGATATAAACAGAATAGTTGTTCATCACACAGCAACAGGGGTCGATATGAGCAATCCTAAAAATACTGTAAAGGCAATCTATAATAATCATTATTTCAGATGTGCGGACAACAGTGGGTCTTATAATGTTAACGATCCGACCTGCAACGAGATAAGCGAGATCTGGGGGGATATTGGATACAACTATTTGATTGATCCTTACGGTAATGTATACGAAGGTCGTTCAGGGGGCAATGGAGTGGTTGGCGCACATGCAGTACCAAATACAGGAAGCATTGGAATCTCTATTCTTGGTGACTATAGTTCACAATTACCTACACAAGCTGCTCTGACAAGCCTTTCAAAATTAATGTCTGTTCTTGGACAATTAAATAGTGTCGATCTGGCGAAAGGCTCAACAGTTTTTGGGCATAGGGATATAAATGCCACAGCCTGTCCAGGTGCAGTCCTCTATGGGAAATTAAATGATATTGTGAACCTTGCGAATCAATACCTCGGACAAAATTCATTGCTTTTCAGCATTAATCAAAAAAGAGATGACCTTATCAATAGCCGTAAATATCACGAAATAAATAATCAAGTGGAGCTCATACTCGACATTTCTAAATTAAGTACAGTTCTAAAGGAAAAAATGCTCACAAAATCAAGGGGAATTACAAGTGTTAGGCAGGTTGGGAATACACTTTTCTATACAGTACCACTAACAATTACTGACCAGATCATAACAGAAACACTACTGATATCCGAGGATACAAATATTCAACCGAATTTCTTATACAGTTTAAAATCTTGGGATAATTCCGACCCTGACAGATCAGTACCAAGTGATTTTAATTCAACTACACATTGGACACACGAAAAAACAAATGTTCCAGAAGCATGGAAAGCAATGGGTGGATGTACTGTTGATAATAGCTGCGGAGGTGACCAGAGCGTTGTTGTTGCTGTCATTGACACAGGCATTGCTTATGAAAACTACAATTATGATGCTGGATCAAGCTATTCAACCGAAGAATTTTCTGGTCTCTATGTGGAAGTGCCTTCAGGCGCCGCCAATGGTGTTTATAATGAAGGATATGATCGTGAATATACAGTAGCTGGCGAATTTAATGGTGTAACTGTCGTTAATCCAAAGGACACAGCACAACAATTTCTTTGTGCACTTAGAGATGCAGATCCTGACCCGGATATGCACTGTAACGCAACTGAACTTGCAAAGATCAATCATGCTAACGATGACTACGGTCATGGGACCTTCGTTGCCACAATTATTGCTGGGGACACTTCTGACGCTGCAACAAATAAAGTTGTCGGAATTTCTCATAATATAAGCATCATGCCTATCAAAGCTATGCTTCCTAATGATAAGACAATGTGCCAGGATGCGAATGGGAACCTGGACCTTACCTGTTCCAATCCTTATTACGATTATAGAGCGGTTGGTACATCATACACAATTGCTGAGGCAATTGATCATGCAAGAACAAATGGAGCAGAAGTAATAAATATGAGCCTTGGTGGTTATGGAACTGATACAATGATCCAGGATGCTGTCACGGATGCGGTTAATGCCGGGATAACAGTAGTTGTGTCTGCAGGAAATGAAGATGATAATGTCGCCTATTACTACCCTGCTTCTTACAGCAATGTAATTGCTGTTGGTTCGACAAATTCTGATGATACTCGTTCAAGTTATTCAAATTATGGTACTCAACTTGATATTGTTGCTCCTGTAGGACAGTCAGGCCAGGCAAAAATCGCTTCACAAAGCTATACCTGTTTTGGTTATGCTTGCTCAGATGAGACAAATCCAAATTTATTTAAAAGTTTTACATCTTCGACAACTCCGTCTACTGGTGCTGGGACTAGTTATGCATCACCTCAGGCTGCAGCTGCTGTTGCACTCGCAAAGAGCTTGAACCCGGCGCTTACACCAGATGATATGTACAATTTATTAGCTGGGACCGCGACCGTTTTAGGTGGTGGTTTTAATCAATATACAGGCTACGGAATGCTTGACATTGAGGGTGTGGTCACACATGTAAATGATATTCCGGACCTGCCTTCTTCAGATCCTGCATATTCAGCTAATCCTGATACATATACCGATATTATTGCATATAATATTTATACAAGGCAGGTGGATGTAACACCTTCAACTGGATCTGACTTCGGTGGTGGGTCCTGGGGATTTGAGGTTTGGAATTCAAATACAACTTATGACGCTGCAAACTGGAGCTTACTAAAACCCGCGGATGTTAACGGCGATGGACTAATTGACCTTATTGCTTTTAATAGATATACAACAGAAGTCGATGTCACTCTATCATCTGGATCAGATTTTGGTGGTGGAAATCAAGGCTACCAGATCTGGAACTATTACACTGCATATTCAAGCAGTCAGTGGAAATTATTAGATCCTGCTGATGCAAATGGGGATGGTAGAGCTGACTTGATTGCTTACAACTTGAACACTAAACAAATCAATGTAACACTTTCTACCGGTAGCAGCTTTGGTGGCGGGTATCTAGGCTCTCAAGTCTGGAATTCAAATTCAGGTTATTCAATGGTGAATTGGGCCCTATTCCACCCTGCTGATGTAAATGGGGATGGTAGAGCTGATATTATTGCTATTCATAAAACTACAAGACAAATTGATGTCACACTTTCAACTGGTACAAACTTTGGTGGCGGACAGGCAGGTTTCCAGGTCTGGAATTCAGATTCAGGTTATACTTTATCTAAATGGTTTCTGTTTACGCTCGCCGATGTTAACGACGATGAAAGGGCTGATATTATTGCTTTAAATAAAAATACTCGGGCTATATATGTAACTTTATCAACTGGTACAAACTTTGGTGGCGGACAGGCAGGCTTTCAAGTATGGAACACAGACTCGGGCTACACATACGGTAAATGGCGACTTCTAAGCCCAAATGATGTTAATGGGGATGGCCGAGCAGATATAATTGCATTCAATATAAATAACACAATGATTGATGTAACTTTATCAACTGGTACAAACTTTGGTGGCGGTGCCGGAGGCTTTCAAGTATGGAATGTAGAATCAGCCTACACTGCAAATAAATGGGTCCTACTCGATTAATTAAACAATACTTATACATAAGCGTATTCGTTGACTTGATAAATGATGCCGGATACTAACAAAATATTATAAAAAGTGATAACATAATTCACTTAACTGCCTTTTTCAAATCAAACTAGAACAATTTAAATTATCAAATAATATCTATGGACTTAAATTATGCTTCCTTCTTTAAAGGCAAAACTATTACTATTCTTGGAGGTACGGGTAGTATAGGGTCTAAGATCCTCGAAAGAATATTAAAATACCCTATTAAAGAGATTAGGATTATAAGCAGGGATGAATATAAACAATACAAATTAAAATTAAAATACCCGACTGAAAAAAGAATTAAATTTATTCTTGGCGATATACGCGATCTCGAACATTTGACTAGGATCACAAAAGGTTCTGACATTATTTACCACAGCGCTGCATTAAAGCATGTCCCTATATCCGAAGAAATGCCGGAAGAATTTATTAAAACAAATGTTCTAGGTAGTCTCAATGTTCAAAAAGCATCATTAGAGAATAACATTCCGTTAGTGGTATCAATTAGCTCTGATAAAGCAGTTAACCCTTGTAATGTCATGGGCTTTACGAAAGCCATACAAGAGAAGATCTTCTCATCACAAGCATTAAAAAAGGATATTTCAGGGCAAAAATTTATCAATGTACGCTTCGGAAACGTCATTGGCACTCATGGCAGCCTATTTCCAGTCCTATATTTTCAAATAAAAAACAATCTGCCTATAACAATTACTGACCCTGAGATGACAAGGTTCTTTATGACTGCAGAGGAAGCTGTTGAACTCATTTTATTTGCATCAACGAACGGGAATAATGGAGATGTTATTATCAAAGAGATGAAATCTGTGAAAATTGGAGGGCTTGTTAATAAATTTATTAGTCTGGTAAGCGATAAGGCGAAATACCCAATAAATACGATTGGAATGAGAGTTGGCGAAAAAATGCACGAGGAACTTCTAAGGGAAGATGAGATTTACAAAATAAAGAGAATAGACGGTTACTTTTTAATTTCCCCATATACCAATAAAGAAATAACTGAAAATCTGATTTTAAAGAAAAAGCATCGTAAAGAGCTTTCAGCGAAACTTAGATCTGACAGCGAAAGCAATTTCTGGAGTGATAAAGAGCTAGAGAAAAATATTCAAGAGTATTTAAAAACCGCTAATAAAGAAATTATTGAATAACTATGGGAAACAAAGTAAATCTAAGGGAATTTAAAGATGCGCGAGGTTCGTTGATAGAAAACACCTCCGAAGAAATCTTCAAACAAACAAAACATTTTTTCATCTCTAAATCTAAGTCTGGCGTTATCAGGGGAAACCACTACCACAAAAGAAAACTGGAGTGGTTTTTAGTTATAAAAGGTAAAGCAAAGCTAGTTTCTGAAAATGTTAAGACAAAAGAAAGAACTGAAATGATTGTCTCAGAAAATGACAACGTCCTAATAAAAAATCCGCCGAACCATGCTCATGCTATAAAAAATATTGGTGGGGACGAAATGATACTTTTGGCGTTAGTAAATGAGGTCATGGACCAAAAAGATCCAGATACTTATCCTTATAAAGTTTTATAAGAACATTCATGGTTAAAAAGCTGCGAAATAAACAAAGGATTCCAATTTATGTGATCATAGGCACCAGAGCACAATTAATTAAAATGGCACCTGTAATGCGCGCCATGGAAAAAGAAAAGATTGAATACGATTTCCTTTATACACAACAGCATAAAGTTACAATCGAGGACCTTATAAAAAACTTCCAGCTCAAAACCCCTATAAGAAATATACTAGAGGTCAAAAAAGAGGCAAAAACTAAGAAACTTTTCGCCAATTGGTTTTTCAAAATGCTAATAGTTCTGTTTAATCCATTTAGCAGAAAAAAAGTTTTTAAAAAAGGACGCGGCCTTGTAATAACGCATGGAGACACCGCGACAAGCGCATGGGCTGCAATTTATGCCCAAACATCATTATGTAAAGTTTTACACATTGAATCCGGCATGCGTTCATTTAATTTGCTAAAACCTTTCCCAGAAGAACTTATGCGCATCATAACTTTCTATTTTACAAATTATTATGCATGCCCATATCAAGAAGCCATAGACAATATCAAGTCTTTTAATGGGATAAAAATCAATACAAATGCTAATACAATGTTCGATTCTTTCACATATGCACATGATTTAATGAGCAATAACAAGCTTGAAGTAATTAAAAAAAAGTTCAATCTTCCGAAAAGATTCGCATTATTTAGCACACACCGCTATGAAAATATTTTTAACGTAAGTAAGCTGAAGATCATGACTGATATCATAGAAAACTCGGCTAAAAGAATTCCATTAGTAATAATACTTCATCCCGCTACTGAGAAACAATTTAAAAAATTTGGTTATTACGAAAAATTTTCAAAAAATGAAAATATTAAATTAATACCGCGACAAGATTTTCTTGACTTTGTTGGAATAACGAAACTTGCGAAGATAATAATGACTGACGGAGGCAGTAATCAACAGGAAATGTCTTACCTAGGAAAGCCAACTGTTCTTTTACGAGACGTAACAGAAAGCAAGGAAGGTATCGGCGAGAATGTTATCATGTCTTATTATAAACAAACAATCGTTGATGAGGTTATTGATAATTTCGAAAAATATCAAGTCGCACCGAAAAAATTTAGTCCTTCTCCAACTGACATAATTATTGATTTTCTAAAAAAAATATCGTCCGAAGAATTATAAAACTATGAAAATCTCAATATGCACACCATGTTTCAATGAAGAGGAAAATTTGGAAAAGTATTTCGATGGAATACTAAATCTTGACTATCCGTTAGAAAATCTAGAGTTCATAATTATAGACGACCATTCAACTGACAGATCATTTGAACTTCTAAAAGAATTCGAGGAGAAAAATCAAAACTTACAAATTAAAATCTTCCAAAATAAAATTAACTCGGGACATTTATTCACTAGGGGTAGATGTGTAGAAGAAGCAAAATATGACAATATATTATTTATCGACTCGCACAGCATAATCCATAAAAATGCCTTGCTTGAACTAGAAAAATTGATAGATAGTACTGGCTGTCCTGTTGTTATTGGTCATCCCGTAACAGAGGACAAGAGCCTTGTACAACGATTTTTTACTACCATAAGAATGAAAATCTATGGCGAAAAAAATATTTCCGGAAAATTTAAAGACACTTTACTTACTAAAAAAAACTTCAATATATTACCTAAGGGAATGTCTCCATTCTTTATTAAAAAATCTATATATCTTAATGCCGTACCAAAAAACCTCGGACGACATGAAAGCGATGATACGAAACTAATTTATAATATATTCTCCCTTAACGAAAAAATTATCAGGACCAGCAAAGTCAAAGTGACTTATATTGCTAGGACAAATATATTTAAAGAAATTCCACATATATACAAAAGAGGTCCAAAATTTGTAGATTTTTATTTTCGCAAAGGATCTAAGTATTACCCTTTATTTTTGCTCTTATTGTTTTTGACCTTTGCAGCACCTGTGATCATAATTTTACTTAGCGTCTATATAGGTTTGATTAACTTCTTACTGGGTTTTTCGACTTTACTTTTCCTATTAAATTTATCGATCAGCTTATGGTTCTCACGGAAACCACAAAATATTTTTACAGTTTTTATTTTATTGCCAATTATCGCATCTAGCTTTATCATGGGTATCTATAAGGGATTTTTATTAAAATTATTTTCAAAAAAATAAATTATGAGCAAAGGAAAAATATTAAACTTATTTATAATTCTTGGTTTTTTTGCTGCATTCTTAGTATATTTTTACTACAACCTAGAAGACTTTGAAATTCTAACAAGCATCAAACCAGAATATATCCTCTTGAATGCACTATTGCAAACAAGTCTAATTGTAGCGAATGCGTTTTTTCTCATTGTAATTCTTAAGAGTTTTAATCTTTCAATAAAAACTAAGGATGGTATATATATATCAGTGCTGACCACAATTGGGAATTATTTCACCCCTTTTAAAGGCGGAATGGGGATACGTGCAGTCTACTTAAAAAAGAAGTACAAATTAAGCTACACAAAATTTTTATCAAGTTTGGCTGGAAACTACATACTAATCTTTTTTATAAACTCAATCGTAGCATTATGTGGGACAGCAATTTTACTTTCTCAAGGGAAACATATTGCTACTTCTCTTATTCTCATCTTCCTTGGTCTATTTTTATCACTACTAATAATAATTGTATTCCCTGTTCCGACAGGCCTTTTAAAAAAAATACAGGTCCCTTTGGTTGATAAATTTATTAGTAGAGTTATACTGGTAATTGATGGGTGGAATATTATTTCACGCGACTGGAAGACCCTATCACGATTAATGTTCCTCACATTTATCACAATACCTCTCACACTCTTATTATATATAATCGAATTTAAAAGCCTTGGCATAGAAATCAGTTTTCTGAATGTCCTGCTCTTTTCTTCGATATCTAGTATTGCATTTCTAATAAGCATAACTCCAGGATCTCTTGGGATTAAAGAAGCCATTCTTATCCTATTCCAAACCACGCTGCTTTTAGACACCTCCGAAATTCTAGCTGTATCAATTATTGATCGCGTGGTCACTTTTTTCGTTATGATTATGCTTTGGGTAGTGATAAAATTATATAAAAGCAATATTTTAAACTCACGAAATACAAAGAAAACAAACGATAAAAAAAATTAAAAAGTTTTTAATGAACTATCGCCTCTATGTTGTGCTTGTTTTGGCGTTTTTCTTTATCAAAGGAATGGACCTCGCCTTAAACACAAAAACAGATGTCTTCCCCGATGAAAGTTATCATATTGAACTAATTGAAATTTATCATGAAGACGAAGACGGGCTAATTGTAGAAAATTCTCCTGCCACTTACCACCTGGGAAACATAACACATGTTCCATATTTTTATCACATGTTGGGTGGCAAAATTCTTTATCTCAATTTTTTTGGCGTTGACGATCTTGTTTTTTTACGGACAATAAGTCTCGTATTCAGTACACTAACCTGTTTCTTTATATTTAAGCTGGCGCAAAAAATAACTGATAACAAACTTGTTTGGTTGCTCACATTAATAATTGCGGTAAATATTCCGATTTTTACTTTCATGTCCGCAGCTATAAATTATGATGCTTTGACAAATTTTTTCGCCATCACCTCTGTATACTTGCTTATCGTTTTTATAGAAAAAAAGAAGTTACTGCCTCTAATATTATTGATAGTATCACTATGCCTCGGCGCTATCACGAAAATCAGTTTTATCCCACTTGCACTTGCCATTGGTCTTTTATTATTATTCTCATTAAGAAAACAAATATTAAAAAAGAATTTCTGGAAGGAAAAATACACGGAACTGCGAACGAACAAAGCATATATTGCTCTTCTTTTACTAAGTATTATCTTAATTATTGGCACAGCCCAATTCTATATAAAAAATTTATTGAATTATCATAATCTCCTTCCAAGTTGCGATCAAATTCTCTCTCAAGAAGATTGTATGGTAAACCCTGTTTATAGAAGAGATAAGGGATTGGAGGAAACAGCACAGATTGAAAATCCGGTTTTGAAGTCTTTTCCCGAATATTCAATGCGTTGGTTCTATCTAATGTTGGAAAGAAGCGTAAATGAAATTGGCCACCAGTCCCTACTCCGGCCAAAATTTGTTTTATTTATCTATGCAAGTTTATTATTATTCGCATATACGGGTTTTGTAAGACGTTATTACAGTAAGCAGCATAAAATTAATTATCTACTTGCGATTACAATATCCTATGCATTCGTACTCTTATATTTTCAGAATTATTCAGCCTATAGACAAAATGCAAATGAAAGTATTGGCCTACAAGGAAGATACATTTTGCCGATTATAGGACCAATTAGTGTGATGCTTGCACAAGGGTTCTTGATGTTCAAAAAACAATGGGTAAATATTCTAGTTATTATTCTGCTTTCGATCTTTGTAATTACGAGTGACTACATCTACTTTAGATCAAAAGCTGGAGATAATTTCTTTGCAAAGGACCGATATCAAATTATTTCAACTTACGAACGCTGAAGATCGGAGCTTCTTTGATATTTCTGCTTAAATTTGGATTGTAATAAGGGTCGTGATCAATGTATTTCTTCCATGTTCCCAGCATATATTCATCCTCATGAGGAAGAACTTTTGGATTTCTGCTGCGAGATTCATAGTGAATTACCTCGACGTAAGGAACATACACATTTCTATAACCTTTTTCAAATAATTTCAAACAAAGATCTACATCATTGTAGGATAACGGCAGGTCTTCATTAAATCCACCAACTTCGTTGAATTTTTTTCGAGAAACCATCATGCATGCTGCGGTCAGGGCAAGGTAATTTCGGGTTGCATGTAAATGATTAAAATAAAAATCCGTGGCCTCGGGCATTTTGTAATACACATGATTCGCCACCCCACCTGCGCCAAGAACTATTCCAGCATGCTGCACACTCCTGTTCCCATAAAGTAACTTCGGCCCGACCGCTGCAATCTCATCCTGCTCTGCCCAGGCAAACAAATCATCAATCCATCCGTCAGTAATAATTTGTGTGTCATTGTTCAGAAAAATTAAATAATTCGCATCACTTTTACTTACCCCAAAATTATTAATAGCAGCAAAATTATATTTTCCGTGATAGTCAATAACATTTATTTCCAGCTCTTTACTTGATTTCAAACCCGTTAAATAGTCCAAGCTCTTCTTTTCTCTTGAATCATTGTTAATTATTGTAATTTTTACATTTGCTGATTTTGTATTTGCCTTGATCGAATCGACACACCTTTGTAAATAATCAATCTTATCTTTGATCGGAATAATTATTTCTACAGTACTATTTTCACTGCCTTTCCAAGGTGATAATTTCGTAACAAAAGGATAATGGTCGTTTAGTACTTTACCCTCTAATTTTCTTCTTTCCAAAGCGTCTTCCAAAGCTTTCTTTGCAGCAACAATTGCGTAAGACTTACCAGAAATATTTTCAGCTGTTGAACCTTCGGTCTTACGCCAGTGATAAAGGACCTGAGGTATATGCGCAATACGACTAATATCAATCAATTCACTTACACGCAAAACAAGATCATAATCCTGGCTTCCTTCATAACCTTTTCGCATCATGCCAGTCTTCTCAAATGTACTTCTCGAAAATAAAGCATGGGTTGGGTACATCATTGAAAGTAGTAGTTCAGGTGAGAAATCTGGTTTAAAAAATGGTTCAATTCTCTGACCGAATTTATCCAGTTTATCTTCGTCAAAATAGATCAAAGCTAATTTTTCTTCCTGCATATTATTTAACGTTTTCACTACCTCATACAAAGCATTCTGCGCAAGGACATCGTCATTATCCATGAGCATTATGTACTCACCAGAGGACAACTTGAATGCTTCGTTAGTTGCAAGAGATATATTCAAGTTCTGCTTTCCGCGCTTGAACTTAATTCTTTGATCAGATATTTTAGAACTAAATTTCTCCAGAAAATCTAATGTCGCCAGATTTGTAGAACAGTCATCATACATACATAATTCCCAATTTCCATACCATTGAGATTCGACTGATTCAATTGCCTCTTCCAGTATCTTTGGGTCAACATTATAGACCGGCATCAATATTGAGATCTTCGGCTTAATTTTATAACTCTCAATTTCATTTTTATAGATCTTTTTCTCAGCATTGAGATAATAAGCCTCATCCAGATCAATCCATCTTTTGTATAATTGATTTTGATCTGGGATCCTAGTGAATTTGAATAATTTTTTTATCGCTCGTGCACCCAAGGAAAAAACACCTTCTTCTTTGATTATTTCTCTTGCACGAAATTTGTAGTAATCTAAATTTGGTATCATGTTAATCTATTAGTTCTCCTTCCCTGTCTGACTTCAGGCGGGCGGTTAATTACTTAATTCGTTAATTCATTAGTTCGTTAATCCGTTAATTCATTAATTATTTAGTACGCCGGCCTTCGGAATATCCTCAAGATAAAATTATACACTCTGAACCCATGACGACGAACAATTTTTTCGAGCTGATAATTTCGGATCTCAAGTGTCCTGCGTATAAATTCCAGTTCTTTACGCATTCTTCCTATGTCAGCGTCTTCTTCGTCTAAAGGTGAAATATTATTTACATCAGGGTATATTAAAAAGACATCATCAAAATCCAATTGAATCTTCTTGCCCCTATACTTTTTATTTATTATTTGACGTGACTCTAGTAATTCCTTTTTTGTATAGATAGTAAAACTCTGGCTGTTATCATCCTTAAATCTATATTCGCAAGTTTCAATAGGGATGAATTTCGCTCTTAATTTCCCTGAGGTTATCATCTGTAATAAAAGGTCCCAATCTTCAAGGAGATCCAGATCCTCATCAAAGCGTAGTTCTTTGAACGTGTTGAAATTATATATATAATCATTGATCGGAATAAAGTTGGTTGATGCAAGTTCAACCGGATTGAACTCTTTGTTATAAAAAATATGCTTGCCTGTATTTTTAAAAAGCCTTCCACCAATTTGTCTTTGGTTTAAAGCTATAGCAATTCCGCAAACAAAATTTCTCTGGCCTTTTTCAAGTTCCTCGATTAGTTTCTCGCCAGCATGCGGATATAATATATCGTCATCATCAAGAAAAGAAACATATTTACTATTACAATTATCTAACCCCACATTAAGCGGATGTCCACGTCTTTTTGAATAATCAGCTTGAAGAATATTAATCTTCAATAGATTATTTAAAGGGTGTACTAAATTTTCTATGCCTTTCAAAGCCCTTTTGCCTTTTGCATGGACAACAAGAATTACATCCTTATTATCGTAACTTTGTAAAGCGATGGAATACAGCGCTTCAAGTAGGAACTCATTTCGCTTCCCTTGTGTTCTGACTATTATTGACCATTTTGGTTGTTTTTTATTTGTCTTTTTTTTCTTTACCATCTATGTAAGGCATAATTACTATCAACATATAATTTTGGCACTTTGCATCTTCTAAATTTTTTAATTGTTTTTTTATTAGTGCCGGATAACATTTTATTATATTGCTTAATTATCTCTTTGTAGTTCGAATGGTCTTTAATTAGATCAAAATAATTACGAACTTCTTTGTTACCAAAATATTTATAGCGAAGGAATAAATTTCCTGCTTTGCTGAAGATCTCTTCAAAAGAAGGATCTTTTTTTTGATCTAAACTACCAGTAAGATGTGCGATCTTGGCTATTGGGCAAAAATATACCTTCTCACCTTTTTCTCTGATACGCCAGCAAAAATCAACATCTTCACAGTACATAAAAAAGGTTTCATCAAAACCTGCGACCTCCTTAAAAATTTTTGTTTTGTAAATTGTTGCAGCAGCACTTGCCCATTCTGTCTCAAAGGTTTCGCCGTTATAATCCTTTGGGTGTGATTTGGGAAACTGCATACACTCGATTACTGCCCAGTCTTTGTCAATATACTTGTAAAATTTACTAACCTGTTCTAGGAAATTATAAAACGGTATAGTATCATGGTTTAAGACCATAAATCGTTCTGAATAATTTTGATGATATTTTTTGAATAAATAATTATGTCCTTTTCCAAAGCCCATATTTTCGTTTTTTTTATCATATGTGTATTTAAACTTAATTAACTTACTTCGTTTTTTAAGTTCTATTTCAGAATTATCTTCGGAATTTTCCAGGAAATGGACTATTGTCTCTTCTTTAGACACTATGCTTGAAATACCAATCAATAATTTATCTAAAAAACGCTCGGAGTTGTATAACAAGATTTGAATATCCATATCTTACAAATTTAATTAAAAACTTTACGTTTTAAATTTATTATGCGCCCTTCAATAGTACTAGCAATTCGTTCTTTCAATTGGTTTATTATTTTACTCTGATCTTTAATCGCCTTCTCTTGTCTTTTAATTCGTACTTTAAATTCACTTATATCTTGTTCTTTTTTTTGAATATACTTATCTCTTTCGATACTTCTTCTTAATTCAGACGCATATATTTCTGTTATTTTGTGAATCCCTGTTAACTGTTTTTTTATGGCTAAAAGATCTACGTTTGAACCACTTTTCTCTAATCTATTAAATATTTGGCTAGCATTTCTTTGCAAGGAAAATTTATCCTGACATACGTCCTTTAATCCTTTTGAATATTTAATCGCTTTACTATAATTATTAATAATTTCAGATGTAATTTCTGAATGGTCCATTATACGATCAAACCCTCTCCCTGAAAAATTATATTTTTCTGCGGCTTCAAAATTTTTATTAGTAATATATCCAGGTCCGCCAAATCTATCGTAGCAAAAAATAGGTTTTCCCATGGCTAAAGCATACTGGACTGTTCTTCCGATTGATACGACAACATCGTATTTCCCTAACAACGAAGGAGTTATATGTTCGAACTTGTGACCTAAGCCATAAATATCTACTTTAATCCTTTTCTTCCGCAATAAATTAACGGCCTTAAGCAATTCTGTAGGTATATGGTTTGAGGCGATCATGATACTCGTAATCTTTTCTTTATTTGCCTTTTGTTTATTAGTGAAAAATTCTTCACGTACAGAGTTCGGAAAAATAACAATCTTTGATTTTTCAAACCCCTCTTTTAGCAGAAAGTCCTTATTCTCCTTAGAAATGGCCAGGCATAACGATAGTTCTTTAGTATATGAAGGTGGATATTCTAATGGTTCATAATTTGATAATGATCTGTATACAACTTTCGGTGCTGAAACTCCTTCAACAAAAAGAACGTAATTTAACACAATAAAATGCTGGGCCCAAATTAAATCGTATTTCTTGTTACTTAATTTTTTTTCGAGAAGATTTACAACATCCAATTTTTCTTTTTCAAATAGGGACCTAATTGGGTCTTGGTATTGAAATGTGGCAATGGTCAATTTATGTCCCATTGCTCTTAATTGAAGGGCAAGATCATAAGTATTTAATTCCGATCCAGCAAAATCCTTTAAATGATGTGTTGTTAATAATATTTTCATTTATATTCCGGAAATGAGTTAAACAATATATTAAACAATATAATTGTTATTTTTTAGATACTTAAGTATGTAACTTACTCCCTCCTTAACTGACATTATATCTGTTTGTATCATAATATCATAGTCAGTTGGCTCTTCATAAGGATCATTTACACCTGTCATATTTTCGATTTCTCCCCGCGCTGCCTTTTCATAAAGTCCTTTGACATCCCGCTTTTGACACTCTTTTATCGGACATTTTATATATGTCACAAGTGTGTTCGGTATTGTTTTTTTTGCGAAGTCTCTTATTTTCTTGTATGGCGAGATAAATGACACAACAACCGGGATCTTATTTTTGGCCAAAAGCTGTGCGACAAAAATAACCCTTCTATTATTTTCTTCCCTGTCTTTTTTAGAAAATCCAAGATCAGAACAAAGCCCTTTGCGCAGAATATCACCATCAAGATGCACTATTTGCGCACCTTTTTTCTCAAGATTTTCTTTAAAAGCCTTTGCAAGAGTAGTTTTACCAGAGGAAGGAAGGCCAGTGAACCAAAGGCAGAAAGGCTTATTAATTTTAAATTCTCGCTTCATAATCGCCTTCTTGAAATAAAAAACTCCGACCTGAGAATTTTACCTTAATGCAAAATCTTTTGGAAGTTTTTTATGGAATAAAACATTACTTTATGTTAGTATTCTTACATTGTTCTACTTGTTTTTTATGCTTTCATCATGCTCAAAAATAAAACTATTGCTGTTGTTGTTCCTGCTTATAACGAAGAAAATCAAATTCAAGAAGTGATCAATTCAATGCCGGATTTTGTGGACAGGATTGTGATCGTTAATGATAAGTCCAAGGACAAAACCGCAAGTATTGTCGAAGAAATTATTAAAAAATCACCTAAATCAAAGTTTGTGTTTAGCGGTGGACAGAATGTAAAAAGGAACAGGTACAACTATGCAGATACAGTCGTAGTTCAAATGAGAAAAGATGAGGAGAAATACTACATTTCACACAAAATTGCCAACAAGAATCCAGAAAAAGACAGGATAATTTTAATTAACAATCTGGAGAACGGCGGGGTTGGAGCTTCAATTGCAAACGGATATAAATGGTGCCGTGATCATAAGATCAATTGTACGGCGGTAATGGCGGGAGACGGGCAAATGGACCCTGCAGAGCTAGAAGGTATCTGCATGCCCGTCATAGAAAATAAAGTTGATTATGTCAAAGGGAATAGGCTTTCGCATAGATCAGCGTTTTTTGTTGTGCCCCGTATCAGATTTTTCGGTAATTCAGTCCTCTCTTTGATGACCAAAATCGCCAGCGGTTATTGGCATGTTTCAGATACACAAACGGGCTATACAGCAATTTCTCTACAAGCCCTCGAAGGTATAAGGTTACACAGGATTTATAGGAGTTATGGGATGCCAAACGACATACTAGTCAAATTAAATATAGCATTTTTTTCAGTTGCAGAAGTACCGATAAAACCGATTTACAATGTTGGCGAAAAATCAAAAATGAAAATTTTTAAGGTGATCCCTCGAATTAGTTTGTTGTTATTTTTTTCGTTCTGGAAAAGACTTTATGTGAAATACCTACTTAGAGATTTCCATCCATTGTTCCTTCTATACCACATGGCCTTTATTATTTTATTAATAAATGTACCATTCCTTTGGCAAGTAATCAGGTCCCTTGCACCGGGACATTTCCTGCCGGATCAAAGCTTAATTATCTTTGTATTCTTAACTATTAGCGGCTTTCAAGCGCTATTCTTCGCCATGTGGATGGATATGATGGATAATGAAAGGCTACAAGTCAAAGCATGATAAAGAAAATTTTCGGTAAAACTCAAAAAAAGATAGCTTTAATTTGCCGGGATAAGGAACTCAGGCGTGAATTAATCAAATATATTTTTATTAGTGTTTTTGGATATGTGGCAGTTTTTATATGTTTATATTTATTAATCGATATACTTGGGATAAATGAAAGGGTCTCATACTTTTTTATTTATGTAATATTTTATGTTATTACTTATTTACTTGGAGTAGCATTTGTATTCAAGACTAGCCATTCAAATAAAAAAGTCTTTAAATTTCTTATATACATCATTATTTTTTTCAGTTTGAATAATTTGATTTTCAATGTGATCCTATTTTCGGGGCTTTCATACCAGATTGTCGTGATCATAACTATGTTTATATTATTTCCATTAAGATTTTTATCGAGCAAATTAGTTGTTTATAAATAAATATTAATTGCAACATTATGCAAAAATTATTTTACAAAGTTGATTTTGTTATGCAGAAATTTATTACTAGCATAATTTTTTCAATGCCTCCATTTTCCTTACTTAAAAAGTTTTTTTACTTATTGAGGTTCCGCACAAATAATCTCCATATAGGATACGACGTTGTCATTACCAACTTCAGTAAACCAAACAAAAACTGCGGACTTAAAGTTTTGGGTGACTGCTATATTAATAATAACTGCCTAATAGATATTTGCGGTGGAATCACAATAGGACATAACGCTGCCATATCTACTGATGTTGTTATTGAGACGCATGACCATCTCTTTGAAGGAATAAGTTTACTTGACGGGAAAGTTAAATTTTCTCATTTAGAAATTGGGGCGGAGTCATGGATTGGTCATGCAGCAATCATTACAAGTAATGTCCATAAAATTGGAAAAGGTGCTATCATAGGTGCTGGAGCAGTGGTTACAAAAGATGTCGGAGATTTTGAAATTGTTGGTGGCGTACCTGCAAAATTTATTAGAAATCGTAAGAAATTTTAAGATATGAGGATTTTCAACATTCTTAATCGTTTAATTACTAGATTCCTTGAATTACCGAATTGGCTAAAAGCCTTCATATTCTTTAGCATGTTTAGTCTGATATTTTTTTCTGGAATTTTTTTTGGATATTATTATGATCAGACTTCTTTTTATTCAATTTGGCAACCATGGGCGGGAGTAATTGAAAATAAATATACTATCAATCCGGTTCTAAGCGATCAAGTCGACTACATTATACCTGGTATTGTAAGGTTTTATTCTGACACTGCATTCTGGAACAAGGATCTTGCCTTTGGTGTCCCTTATGGGCTCATGTTATTTAATGGGACACTTTATCCTGTAAATTTCTTACTACTATTTTTGAACGACCAGCTCGCAATTTCACTTGGTTATATTATTCGAACAACGCTATCTGGTACATTTATGTACCTTTTTCTTAAAAACTTAAAAACGGGTAATAAAGCATCTTTTTTAATTGCGCTAACATACATGTTCACAGCCCCAGCAATTGGTTTTATTGGAGTTACTGTTGGATACATAGTTCCGTTTATTCCGTTATATTTTCTATCACTTAATAAATTGTTTGATAAAAAATTTCGCTTTAAGATTGCGCTTTTGGCACTATCAACAGCACTATTGATCACCTCTGGTTTCCCCTCTGTTGTTGCTTTCTTATTCATTTTTGCCGGATTTAATTTTCTTTTTCAACTATTCTTAAATCGCAAGGATTCCCCCAAGGAGCCCTTATTTTATTATATCTTTGGTTCAGTATTGGGATTTGGATTATGTGCGTTTTTTCTACTGCCAAGTTATGAATTTTTTCAAAATATCGATCTCTCCTATCGTGAAAATTACGGCCTGAAACAATTTCCGTCATCGAACTTGTTACTATTTTTCAATCCACACTTTTATGGAAACCCTTCGTTTGGGACATGGAGCACCAGGTCCAATATTCTAGAGTACGCATTGTATTCAGGGTACTTATCCTTTTTACTTTTTCCTTTATCTATTATATTAGTAATTAAAAAGAGAATAACTAATAGATATTATTATATATTTATCAGCAGTCTCATTGTCTTTATCTCTTTCAACTTCTTAAATATTTTATCAATAACAAAAGAGCTGCCAATTTTTAGCTTTAATCCTTCAACAAGGCTTTGTGTTGTTCTTCCTTTCTTTTCACTGACTGGGATAAGTTATGCCCTTGATTATATAATTAAAAATAAAAACTGGTTCAAGGAGAAATTACTAGTTTCTGCTATTCTCATTCCTTTTTTGGTATATTTAGCAATCACAGCGGTCCTTCCTTTTACCCGTCAAAACGAAGTAGTAACCAAGACAGTGGATGTAAGATATGTCTTGGATTTTTTCACTGGACAACAGCTTTTCTTTATACCAGCGGTTGTTATTATTAGCTGTATATCACTCCTTGTTTACTTGCAGGTGTTTAAAATAATCCCATCAAGACTAAAAAAGACCTCATTCAGCCTGGGTGCAGTATTTTTAATATTATTTATTTTGCTGTTAGACAAATATCATGGCAGCATCTTAGGATTGCAAGCAAGACTTTGGTCAATTAATTACATCATATTTTCTTTGATTAATACATTGATAATAGTAATGACAATTGCCATATTCATATGGATAAGAAAATTGGACCGAAAGTTTATTTTTCCTGCTTTAGCCTTGATGATATTTCTGGACCTATTCCTTTATACTGGATTTATTAACCCGCCGACTAGGGCAGAGACATTCTTTCCAACGACTTCGGAAACAGAGTTTTTAAAAACCAACTTGCATAATAATGAAAGGATCATGTCAATAGACAGAGCTTTCCTTCCGAATACCAATGAGGTTTACAATATTCCTTCAATTCAAGCACATCATATAACTGACTCGAACTATAAACTACTTATGCAGCAAATTGACCCGGACTATCTAGCTGTGCATAGCACTGTAAGTTATTTTTCTGAGAATAGTGATCTTAGTTCTGATTTTATCGACCTTTTCAATGTTAAATATTTAGTGACTGGCCAAAATTTCAGTCCTGATAAACAGACGATTGCTTATCAGAACCAATTTAATGCAGAGCTACAAATCACAAATGAGGTTTCTCAGGAATTTAAGCTCAAACGGGACGCCCAGGTTGATCAAATAAGTATCAGGATGGGACAAATACAAATCAACAAAGAAATAAATTTAATTATTACTGTCACTGACAAAGATGGTACTCTTTTTAGAAATAGTTATTTAATCAATCCAGAAAAGACTTCTAGTATCAGCTGGATAGATATGATGCCTAGTGACACTTTGAGCCTTGAAAAAGATGTCAAATACAAATTGAATATAAAATTAGAAAGAGCGCTTGATGAGCAGGAAAGCATTGTTATACTTGCATGTCAAAATATTGATTGTTATCGTCCTGGGAAAATTACTAACAACACAGAATACACAGATATTACATTTAAGCTAATAGACAATAAACCGGAGCTAAATGATAAATACAAGCTTGTTTTTGCGAAAAACGAAAATATCTATGAGAACGTTTCCAGCGAAAGAAAAGATATTTATCAAATAAGTAGGATCCAAATAATTGACGGTCAAGAGGACTTTTTAAAAAAAAGTAAGGATTCTGATTTGTACAAGACTGCATTTCTTGGAAAAGAATATGCTGATGATTTCGAAACTTTGGAATATAAAATTTCGCAGTCAGACACAATTATATTTACTAAGCATAAGGATGACTTTGTGCAATTAGAATCCAGTTTTAAACTTGATGGTTTTATTTTAATACCAGACAGTTATTATCCTGGATGGGAAGCTTACATTGATGGAAAAGAAACTAAAATTTACAGGACAGATCTAAGTTTCAGGGGTATATCAATACCAGCAGGCGAACATACAATTGAAATGAAATACCAGCCTGATCATTTTTCTCTGGGCTTGGCTATTTCTACTCTTGGTTTTATAACAATTGTCAGTCTGCAATTATTTGCTTTTAGGCATGTTGTAAAAACTGAATTTGGGAGTATTAAAAAGTATTTTAAAAAGGTTTATAGAAAACATGACTAACTATTTAACTATCCTGGCAATCTATATTATCGAAATTTTCCTTATTGGTTCCGGACCGACTTTGCTTTTTAAAGACATACTTAATATACGAAGTATTTATAAGTTTATCGTATTTTCGGTCTTCTTTGGGATGATATTTTTCAATCTTACATTGCTTTCAATTGGACATTTAGGTTTACAAGTCATTGATCAAAATTTCGTCCTGGTGAAATTATTATTGGTCGTGCTTTCCGGATTTATTGTATTTATAACATATTGGCATAAAGAGAAAATATCTAAATCTAAAATTAAGCATATTTTTATTTTTGATTACAGGGACCTTATCTTTGTTATCCCATTCATACTACTCTTCTCTCTTTTAATAGTTATTAACACAAAGGTCATCGTTAGTGCTACTGATCATTTTTCTTTCTGGCTTACTGATGCAAAAATTATTTATGAAACAGGGAAACTTCGTATTGATAATTCAATTATAGGACAGTTTAGCTATTCATCTTATTATCCGTTGCATGCGCTGACAATATATGAAGAGTTTGGGGAAATACGCGAACAATACGCGTCAATTTTTTCAATTTTTTATCTTGGTTTTGCATCCATAATTACTTATTCTACGGTTGGTAAGAGCTTGCTTCAAAAAATATTTACAACTTCTTTAATATTTATAATAGACTTAAGTTTATTACAATTCAGCCTTCGTTATTATTCTGACATTGCACTTACTGCGATGTGTACAACATTTTTTCTTCTATTTCTTTATAAAGTAAAAACTAGTCGGCAGTTTTATAAAAAAGCATTTCTCATTCTGATCGTGCTTTTCATAATCAGTATAATGAAAAGTAGTTCTATTATGTATTCTTTAGCACTCCTCGTGATATTCCTAATAGAGGAAAAGAAAAATCTCAAAAAATATTTAAAACTGAAGCTAATAAAAAAGTGCAGCGGGTTAATTATTTCCTTATATAGTTATTTACTTTTTATTATTTTTGCCCGTCTATTTTATATATATCATATTTATCATATAAAGGACGCTGATGGAACTAGTTCTAAGTTCTTTGAGAATGCTATAAGTTATTTACGCTCAGGGAATTTCAAAGCTTGGGTTGATCAGTTCTTTTATTTACTTTCAATAATATACAAATTTCATCCATATGTTTACATTTTGTTTTTTATATTTCTAGGGATATTCTTTCTATGCTTATTATTTAGGAAAAAATATAAATTACCATCAACAACAATACTACTTGGAGCTGGGGTCGCAATACTTCCATTTATAAATGTACTGTATTACACAATAACTTTGGGTTTTAGTAGCATACCAAGATATGTTACTACGGCATTCTTTGGAATTATTATTTTTATGTCCATTCTTTTTTTGACCATCCGAAAATGGGATTTACAAATTCTCCTTAGTTTAACAACTATAATTATTGTCATATTTTATTCTACGAACTCGAAATATCTCGGTAGTTTTTATAGATCAAGAACATTACCTGATCATAATGGACAATATACTCAAGACGTAAGTTTTGCTTCTATAAAAAATACTGCAGATAAAATACAATCAAAGGTTGGGGATGAACCAATTTACATTTATATGGCGATTGGAAAAAAGTCCAGTGATGGTTCCACCAGACAAGTTTACTCAAACGAAGCTTTTAAAGTTTATGTCTTAAGATATTATTTGATAAATAATTTCACAGGTGGCGCTTACCGTACTGATTACAACGGGTTTATAGATAAATTAGAGGAAGACCAGATTAAATATGTTGTTTTTATTGATTCCCAGATATTTTTTGAAGATTATCCTAAAAAAGATGAACTTAATAGTGTCTATAATCTAATTTATATAAAATCATATGATCCTTTTGAATATAAATTAATTGATTATAAAAACTCCGAATTGAAATAAAGAATAGTTTTTTATTGCGAAATTACTTATAATCAATCAAATAAATTATTTCTTAAACACATTTTATGCAGAAAAAATATAAGATCGGTCTCATCGGATGCGGTAGAATTTCTTTAAACCACTTTGATGCGATAAAGAACACACCAGAACTTGAGCTTGTTGCCGTATGCGATTCCAGAAAGGACCACGCAGACAAAGCAGCAAAAGACACAGGAGCAAAGGCATATTATGACTACGACAAAATGCTGGCCTCCGATATTGATGTTGTAACAATTTGTACACCATCCGGACTGCATCCTGTCCATGGTATACAGGCTGCAAAGGCAGGTAAGCATGTTATCACGGAGAAGCCAATGGGAGTCGATTTGAAATCCGTTGATAAATTAATTGCCGAATGTAAGAAAAACAAAGTTCAACTTTTTGTAGTTAAACAAAACAGATTAAACGCAACAATGCAGCTTTTGAAAAAAGCGATAGAGAAAGGACGTTTCGGTAAAATTTATAGTGCATACGTAAATGTTTTCTGGCAGAGACCACAAGAATACTATTCTATGTCGCCGTGGAGAGGTACCTGGAAAATGGATGGCGGAGCCTTTTCAAACCAGGCTTCACATTATCTTGACGCGATTGTCTGGTTAGTTGGCCCAGTTGACAGTGTTTTTGCAAGCACTAAAACAATGGCCAGAAAAATTGAAGCAGAAGATATGGGATCGGTAATAGTCAATTTTAAAAACGGTGCAATTGGAACTATCAATGTCTCGATGCTTACCTACCCAAAAAACTATGAGGGTTCTATCACAATACTTGGAGAAAAAGGCACTGTAAAAATTGGTGGCGAGGCTATTAATAAAATTGAAAAGTGGGAATTTGCAGACTATGATGACGATGACAAAGAGGTACAACAAGCTAGTTATAATATAACGAGTGTCTACGGTTTCGGCCATCAGGGTTATTACCAGAACGTAGTAAAAGCACTCCAGGGCGAAGCCAAGGCCAATACAAATGGGAATGAAGGTAGAAAAGCAGTAGAATTAACTATGGCTATCTATAAATCGTCCAAGACTAAAAAATTAGTTAAGTTTCCTTTGAAATGATTAAGGGATTAAGGGATTAAGGGATTAAAGGATTAACGAATTAACGGATTAACGAATTAATTTATTAGCGAATTGATATGGATAAATTTTTTGTACATCCTTCTGCTTTTATCGACGAAGGTGTTCAGATTTCTGAAGGTGCAAAAATCTGGCACAATACTCACGTAACAGATACTGCACGAGTCGGTAAAAATTCAAGCATTGGACAAAACTGTTACATTGCAGGAATTGTTGGAGATAACTGTAGAATACAAAATAATGTAAATGTTTATCTTGGAGTTGAACTTGGAGATTGGGTTTTTTGCGGACCGTCAATGACATTTACTAATGATATGAACCCACGTGCGAAATATCCAAAACGAGGCGAATATCTTAAAACTATTGTTAAGGAAGGTGTTAGTTTTGGTGCGCATACGGTCATCGTCTGTGGTACGACAATTGGCAAATGGGCGTTTATCGGTGCGGGCGGGGTTGTAACGAAAGACATCCCTGACTACGCAATCGCCTACGGCAACCCCGCCCGCGTTCAAGGCTGGGTTTGTGAATGTGGGGAGAAATTGCCAAAAGAATTCAGCTATGCTACATGTAAAAACTGCAAAAGGAAGTATAAGAAAACTGGGAATGTTGTAAAGGAAGTTAAGTAAGTGTTAATAATTAAATAAGTATTAATAATTAAATAACTGTTAACTTTATTATAATGCAAAAATACATTGATCAGGCTGTAAAAATTGCATACGAAGAACAAGAGAAAACTGGCATGCCACTGAAGCCACACATTGACCTTTCACGAGAAGTTGGGGAAAGGATTGCAAAAGAATTGAACGCTGATGAAGGTGTGGTAGAGATTGGAACATTGATGATGGACTGCATGATTGGCAAAGCACTTAAAGAAAATAAACTTGAACAGCATGTTCAGATGTCGGCAAAGCGAGCTGAGCAATGGTTAAAGACCACTGACCTTGATGAAAAAACTAAACAAAACATTCTTGCATGTGTTAATGAACACCATGGTGTGAAAAAATTTCATTCAATGGAATCAGAAATTGTTTGTAATGCTGATTGTTATAGGTTTGTTTCAATCAAAGGCTTTACTTATGCTTTACGATATTTACGAGAGATGCCATTCGAGGGACTGGTGAAATTATTGAACAACAAAGTAGAAGAAAAATGGAACGCATTAACTCTTGATATTTGCAAAGAAGAACTTCAATCGCAGTATGAGTTGATAAAAGGATTTTTGAATTATTTAAAATAAAATGCCAAGACAATACAAACCTTTTAACTTAAAAATTAATAATATCCCATTGATTGTTTATCCTGTAAAAGATGAGAATCCTTTACGAGAAGTGTTTAAGGATACAAAGGAAATAATTGAACATATTAAGAAAATTTACTCAGAGAACGCTCATGTAAATAAAGGTTCTTACCACATCTTATTTATTTGGAACCTAAATGGGGAAAGAATGACAGACATTTGGATCCATGATATGAAGAACTGGAGTGATTCCGGACCTCTTCTAGAATGCCATACATTTAGAGATGTAACTATTTGTGAGGATGCAGGTATTGCTTCAGGTGATAGTATTATTGTACTAGGACGAGAAGAAGAACTTAGAAGGAAATCAAAATCCATAGAAGATTATTACGATCGCACAAAAACTTTGCCGGATTTTCCAAATGGAATGAGGCCCGACGAGAAATTTTAATATTTAATAAGTAAATCGATGAAACAACACCTCAACCCAAAAAACTTCACTGAAATAATGGGGGCTTATTCTCATGGACTGAAAGTTGATGTCGGTGATAGTGAGATGATTTTTGTCACGGGTCAAATTGCTATGGACAAAGATGGTAATGCTGTTGCTCCGGACGATATTGCAAAACAGGCAGAATTTATTTTCCAGAACATTGAAAAGATATTAAAAGAAGGTGGTGCTTCAATTGACGATGTTGTAAAAGCTGTTATCTACGTAACCGACATGTCAGACTTTAAAGAGATCTCAGCCGTACGAAATAAATATTTTGCCAAAGCAAAGCCTGTAAGTACCTTAGTTGAGATTAATAAAACAGTGAAAGAAGGTTGCGATCTTGAGATCGAAGTTATTGCTATTAAGAAGAAATAATTATTACATTCAAACTATGGGCATCCAACTTAATATAAATACAATACTCAGATCTGATGAAGATTATGATTTGAAAATCGGAGGGGAATATGATTTCTCGAAAGAAGGTAACCACGTTTTGACAGATAATATGCCAATCTGGCTTACTAAAAAAGACTGGACAGCTCTTGCTGAGGTTGATGTACTCTCTCAAACCAGAGGAAAAGACAGGACCACAGCAAAGTTCAAAGTCAGACATATTTATTCTGAGGAAGAACAAAAAACTCTCACAGAAATTTTTAGGAGGATGTATGGGGATTTGTTTTAATTTATTAAAATTCGCAAACAATGGAAACAATATTTATTACTGGTGCAAATAGAGGTTTGGGAAAAGGTTTTGTTGAATATAGTTTAAAGAAAGGCTATAAGGTTTTCGCAGGTGTTCGTAAGCCTGAAAATTTTCCGAAAGAATTGAAGGAAAATAAAAATTTAAAGGTAGTAGAGATCGATGTATCAAATGACGAATCAATCAGAAAGGCAGCTCAAACAGTTTCAGAACAAACTGAGCATCTTGATTTTCTAGTCAACAATGCAGGGGTAAATAAGGATTCGGCAACAAATAATCATAAAGAGGAAGTCTGCAACCTGAAATCATTAGATCGTCAATCTCTACAAAAAATGTTTGATGTCAATTCAATATCCCCTTTACTTATAACAAAGTATTTTCTAAAATTATTAAATTCCAATCCAGGTTTTATAATAAATATTTCCAGTTGTAGAGCATCTTCGCATGATGAAATACCAAATTCTTCCGCAAATTACGGCTACAGAGCAAGTAAGGCAGCATTAAACATGATGGTTTTATCGAGCATTTTGGACTTACCAAAGAATGTCAAAACTTTCACTGTTCATCCAGGAAGCGTAAAGACGGATATGAACCCGGAAGGGACAGACAAGCCACAAGATCAAGCAAAGGCAATTCTCAAAATAACAGAAAACTGGAATGATGATTTTAACGGGAAATTTCTAAGATACAGTGGAGAATTGTACCCATTATAATCAATATTTTTACTGATTTCGTTTTAATCTACTCTCCTGAGTTCTCTGTATTTGTTCTTCAATGACCATTCTAAGGTTAACTTCCTTTAATGCTTTATCCCCTGGGTAGTAAAATTTAACATTCTTTACATCAGTATCCTGAGAAAAAATTGTGGCTACTTCGGAGGTAGTAGTTCCCTGTATACTCGGATAATGCGCCAAATATAAGGCGATTGGATCTGCCTTGATCTCTCGAGTCATCCAAGCATCTCTTGCTAAAACTTCATTTAACCCTCGTAAATATACTTCTATACTAACAAAGCGTGGGAGATTAACAGTTTCAAAATATTTAGACAAATTGTCAACAGTTACATCATTCCATAAAATTCCAATCTCCTCAAAAATTCGTCTTATTCTATCGATATCATTTCGACTATGACTTGTATGTTCTGGTATATTACTATTTAACTGAGAACATAAATACTCAACTGCGGACCACGCAGGTTTGTTTCCTTGTTTCGGAACTAATGCTTTTAACTTTTTTGGGGCTACGATCCCCATGCTTTCAAACCACTTTTCATTTTTTTCATTCACTATTTCATCACATAGTCCTTGTATCTCCTTTGCTCCATGTTTTGATAAGGCAAGTGTAGAAAGAAATACTTCTAAACCGAGATCACTCAATATTTTCGTAGCAAATCTTTTTTTCTTTTTATGATCATTCCCGAAATAGTAAAGCTCCGTTGCCAATTGATGGAGTATAGAAGATGGGACAATTGCATACATTTCTTTTGAAATTATCCACCTATTTGCTTGTAAAGTAGTTTCCGGTTTGTTTTGTAAAATATCTTGTGCTATTTTTTCATCATCCTCATTTCTGATTATAAGTGACTGTCCAGTAGATATATCATAAACCATATCCTGTCTTTGTAATTCGAAAGTACCATTACCTTTTATATTTTCATATAGCTGCTTTGCTACAGCCTGCGAATCAAAATGTTCCTCATAGGGATGTAGTGCCCGTTGCTCTAAATCTGCATTACTAATTGCTCTATATATCGTCCCAAGAATAAAACGTCTAAAGTGATCGTGTTCTATGTTGGTATCAATTAATGCACTTACATATCCCTGTATTCTCCTCACTGGATAAGATGCAAAATGTAAATCAAACTGAGAGGGTATACTAATATCTTTATCCCTGCCATCTTGCCTAATAAACATATTAAAAGCTTCCTCATTTCGAGGACAAGGATAATAGCTATCAAGATTTTGCCTAACTGTTTCAATCCCCATAAGAATAAGCCTTTTAAATAGAAAACAAACAAACTTCATTATATCACGAAGATATAAACATTCCAACATCGAAGGTGACTAGTATTTTCGTATTGACAACTTTTCTATTTGAAAGTATAAACAAAGTGCAATATTTTTTAATTTTTTCTCTATATGCAAAACATTCCAATGGTTGATCTGACTGCTCAATACAGGTCTATTAAAAAGGACCTTGATAAATCTATTAAAGATGTTATTTCGAGCACGGCATTTGTTGGCGGACCTTTTGTCGAGAAGCTGGAAAAAGAGCTCGCGAAATTTTTAGGTGTGAAATATGCAGTCACTCTTAATTCAGGAACTGATGCACTTTATCTTGCGCTTTGGGCATTAGGAATTAAAGAAGGAGATGAGGTAATAACAACGCCATTCACATTTTTTGCAACAGCAGAGGTTGCGGCAAGGTTTGGAGCAAAGCCGGTTTTTGTAGATATTGATCCTGAAACTTTTAATATTGATGCTGAGAAAATCGAAAAGGCAATTACAAAAAAAACAAAGGCAATAATTCCAGTACATTTATTTGGCTATCCAGCGAACATGGACAAGATAATGAAGCTTGCAAAAAAGTATAAATTAACAGTTATTGAGGATGCATGTCAGGCCATTGGCGCAAAATATAATGGAAAATATGTTGGAGGAATTGGTCAAATCGGAACATTCAGTTTCTTCCCTTCAAAAAATCTCGGAGCTTATGGAGATGGTGGACTACTCACAACTGATAATAAAAAGATTGCAGACAAGGTTATCTTACTGAGAAATCATGGTTCAATTGTCAAATATTACAATGATGAGATTGGCGTTTCAAGCAGACTTGATGGATTACAAGCGAGTATTCTTAGTGCAAAATTGAAATACCTGAAACAATGGAATAAGGCCCGCGCAAATGTAGCAAAACAATATGACAAATTGTTAAAAAACATAGACTGGATTGAACTTCCAAAGTATGAAATTAATAGTAATCGGACACATGTTTATCATCAGTACACTATAAAAATCAAAAATGGCAAACGCAATCAATTGCATAAATATCTAGCAAGCAAAGGAATTGCAAGCATGATCTACTACCCAGTTGCACTTCACGAGCTCAAAGCGTTTAAATACCTGAAGATAAAGAGAAATGCTTATCCAGAATCAATCAAAGCAACAGAAGAAGTGTTAAGCCTGCCGATTTATCCTGAATTAAAGTCATCAATGATACAAAGGATTTGCAAGGAAATTCAAAATTTCAAATGATCATTCCACAAACGGCTTATCATAGCTAAAGATTATATCGAGCACCTCATCGCGCATGACGTTTTTCAGGCTATTGTAGTCGCGTTCGAGGATTGCTTTTCGAACTTGAGTGCCGCTTGGAGAGACATGATAGATCTCATTGTGAGGACAAATTTTACTTGTTGTGTAGATCCCACATCTGTGGCAGAAAAACGCA
>Ga0209416_1000460_pt1 | contig 42011 bp, 41 predicted proteins | sample RifGroF1_FD_184001 | JGI IMG/M metagenome (GOLD analysis project Ga0209416, IMG submission 184001) | Groundwater microbial communities from Rifle, Colorado, USA - Groundwater F1 (SPAdes) (version 2) | ecosystem: Environmental > Aquatic > Deep subsurface > Groundwater | place: Rifle, Colorado...
TAAAAAACTTGGCTTTGATACGGGGATTTCTATCTCCCCCATTATTCCCATAATGCTGGGTGAAAATAAATTGGCACAAGATATGAGCCGTGAACTTTTTGCTGAAGGACTTTTTGCAAAAGCGATTGTTTATCCTACAGTTCCTCAAGGAAAAGCGAGAATTAGAGTTATGAATTCTGCGGGGCATTCCAGGGAACAGCTCGACCAAGCCCTAAAAATCTTCGAAAAAGTGGGCAAAAAAATGAACGTAATATGAGGAAAATCTTAGTCACCGGGGCATTCGGACTCGTGGGGTCAGATCTGGTTCCCACTCTCCAAGAAAAATTCGGTAAAGAAAACGTTTTTGCCTTGGGCAACAAAACAATCCCGGAAGGTTTTGACGGGAATTTGGTCAAAGGAGATGTCACCGATATCGCTTCAATGGAAACAATTATCAAAGATAACGGGATTACGGATGTTTATCACCTTGCCGGAATTTTATCTGTCGGAAGCGAAAAGGATCCGGATTTGGCCTGGAAAGTTAATTTCGGAGGGCTTAAAAATATTCTGGATTTGGCAAAAACTTATAAATTCAAGGTTTTCTGGCCAAGTTCAATTGCGGCTTTTGGCCAGACAACTCCGAAAGTTGATACGCCTCAACACACCAGTCTTGAACCAACCACTATATACGGCGTTGCCAAGGTTGCGGGAGAACTGATGTGCCAATATTACTGGAAACGCTACGGAGTCGATGCAAGAAGCCTCAGATACCCGGGGCTAACAGGCTATAAAGCTCCTCCGGGAGATGGGACCACTGAATATTCCGTACACATTTTTTATGGACTTTTGAACGAGGGAAAATATAGCTGCTTCTTAAAAGAAAATGCCAGACTTCCCATGATGTACATCGATGATGCCATAAAAGGAACAATTGATCTGATGGAGGCTCCCCCCGAGAATATTAGCGTAAGAACCAGCTACAATTTTGGGGCAATTAACTTTACACCTGAAGAATTAGTTGCCGAAATCAAAAAACTTTATCCGAATTTTACATGTACATACGATCCCGATCCTGTTAAACAGGCTATTGCAGAATCCTGGCCACAATCAATTGATGATTCTGCGGCCAAAAATGATTGGGGTTGGAAACCGGAAATTGATCTGACCAAAATGACTGAAGTAATGATTAAGGGCCTCAAGAAAAAACTCGGTAAATAGTTATTAATCCAGATAATCCTGAAGTTTCTTTCTTCTGCTGGGGTGTTTCAGTTTACGAAGAGCCTTTGCTTCAATCTGTCTGATACGCTCACGGGTTACTCCAAAAACTTTTCCGACTTCCTCAAGCGTCATCGCTTTACTGCCTTCAAGTCCGAATCTAAGTTTAAGGACTTTTGCCTCCCTTTCGGAAAGTGTTCCCAACACTTCTTCCAAGTGATCTTTCAAAAGCTGTTTACTTGCCTGGTCAACAGGTGAAAGTGTGTTTTCATCAGGAATAAAATCTCCCAAGAAGCTTTCTTGATCTTCACCAACCGGGGCCTCGAGTGAGGTAGTTTCTTGGGCAATCTTAAAAATCTCTCTTATTCTGTCCCCCTCCATCTCAAGTTCCTCTCCGATCTCCTCGGGTGTTGGCTCGCGGCCAAGTTCCTGCATAAGACGCCTGCTTGTTCTGTAAATTTTGTTGATTGTTTCAACCATGTGCACAGGAATTCTGATCGTTCTTGCCTGATCCGCGATAGCGCGGGTTATGGCCTGTCTTATCCACCAGGTTGCATATGTTGAGAACTTGAATCCTTTTCTCCAATCGTATTTTTCAACTGCGCGGATCAAACCCTGATTTCCCTCCTGAATAAGGTCAAGGAGTGACAGTCCTCTGCCTATGTATTTTTTGGCGATAGATACAACCAACCTAAGGTTACTTTCTGTTAATTTATCCTTTGCGCGTTTGTCTGCCTTCTCGTATCTTTTGGCAAGTTCAACTTCATCCTCAGCAGATAGAAGCGGCACTCTCCCGATCTCTCTCAAATATTGTCTGACCGGGTCGGTGGATTCAATCCCTTCCAGTTTTGTAAGAAGTTCAATTTCACGGTCCAGTTTCTCTTTGGCTTTTTCATCGGTTTCAATCTCTCCCGGAGTTACCGACTCAAATACGTCAATCCCCTCCGCCAAAAGTTTCTCATAAAGATCATCGAGTTCGACAATCCTGTCTTCGGCATCGGAGAAAACTTCCATAATTTCCTCCTGGGTTATAAACCCTTGATCACGGCCTTTTTTAATTAAATCGAGTACTGGTTTACGTATCATATGATTTGTGTATGACTTATGTTCATCACACCTCGTAATGTGCACATAAACACATTATCTATTCTTCATTGAGAATTATACCGCTTCCTTGGTCTTTTTCGTAGGTGGAGCGTAATTTGGCGAGTTCGTTAAATTTTTGTTGTGCTTTAAGAAGCATTTCGTTTTCGCCTTTTTCTTCCATCTCACGTATCTGAGACTCTAGAACTTCTAATTTTTCCTTTACAGCTAGTATTTTAAGCTCTTTTTTGACTAATTCCAACTCCTTTTTTAATTCTTCGGCATTTTCCACCGAATCACGGTTCTCCCCGAGAACGATTTTCGAAAATCCGGTAAAGAGTTCTTTGGGAAGGGACTTCCCAAATTCGGAGATTTCAAACCCCTTTTTGGGGTGTTTTTGTCGTTCAGCCAGAAAAGTTTTATACTCTCCGATCAGTTTTAAGTTTATGGGTTGCTTGATTATTCCCCCGATATCTTTGGCTGTAAGTCCCTCAGGATCTGAAGCAAATATAAGTTTTAGAAGGTTTTCCTCAAGTACACCCCTTTTCGTTCTCTCCTCTTTCTTCTCCTCACTCTGTGGAGCTACTGAAACGGGCTGGTCCACCTTGATAATTTCTTCCGTAACGGCTTCAAGCGGCACTCCAAGTTTTTTAGCTACCACGTTGGCGTAATGAGCCTGAACTATTTTATCGCCGATCTCTGAAATAATCGGGATAATTTCTTTTGAAATTTTTGATTTACCGGAACCTGTTTCAGCACTATTCCGGGCAAGAACAGAGTCAATCAAATAATCCCAGATAACCTTTGCGCCAATAAGGTCTTTTTTATAGCTTTCAATATTGCCACGGGCGGCTTCATCGGGATCTTTATACCCACCGCCGATTTCGGCAACTTTTATCTCAACCCCAATATCGCTTGCCACCTTTATTCCCCGTCTGGTTGCCGCGTCTCCCGCCATATCGCTATCCAAAGCCAGAATGAATTTCTGCGCAAACCGCGATAAGAGTTTTACTTGTTCCTCAGTTAAAGCCGATCCTTTTATGGCTACAATATTTTTAATTCCGGCCTGCCACGAAGAAATAAGATCAAGTTCTCCCTCAACCACAATCGCGGTTTTTTTCTTTTTAATAAAACTTCGTGTTAGATTTAAGCCAAAAAGAACATTGCTTTTGTGGTAAATCGGGGTCTCGGGAGAATTTATATATTTTCCTGTTTCGCGTTTATCCCAAGGCAAAATTCTGCCTGAGAATCCGATAGGATTTCCCCTGTGATCAAATAGAGGAAAAATAACACGCCCCCCAAATCTGTCATAAAACCCGGATCCTCTCAATATCCCTATACCTGCCCGTTCAATATCTTTTGCCTCAAATTTTTTCTTATCTATCAAGTATTTTTGCAAAGGATAAGAATTCTGAGGTGAAAAACCAAGCTGAAATTCCTTGATCGTTTCTTTTTTAAGCCCTCTGTCGTTAATCAAATAATCCAAAGCTTTTTTACCGACAGGATGGCTGAGTAACAAATAATTGTAAAAACGAAGCGCCTGCGTATTAATTTCTATCAATTTTTCTTTCTCCGAGGATTGTCCTCCGTGAAGCTTCTGAAGCTTAATTCCGGCCCTATCGGCCAAGTATTTCAAAGCCTCAGAAAATTCCATTCCTTCATATTTTTCCAGGAAACCAAAAACATCACCCGCTTCCCCACAACCGAAACACTTAAATATTTGAAGTTCCGGAGAAACCATAAAGGATGGGGTTTTTTCGCCGTGGAAAGGACAATTTGCTTTATAATTTCTTCCCGCCTTTTTAAGCTCAATCCGCTCCCCGATAATATCGACTATATCTGTTCTTCCTTTTACTTCTTCGATTTGATTTTCCGGCATTGTATCCCGATTATATCAGCATTTCAAAATAAACCCGAAGTCAAACTTTTTTGATGAAATTACGCTTCAAAATCCAAAACCAAGGGCAAGTGATCTGAAATCTCAAGGTCGGGAACACTAAATCCATCTACCTTGATTTCCTTTGTGATAAAAGCGTAATCGGCAAAGTACTGTTTAACAAATCCCGGTTGATCCTTAAATTGTTCCCAGCTAATCCTGTTTCTGGTGGATTTAATGCCAAACTCTCTAATCAGATTTCTATATCCCCATTTTTCAAACATCTTTACACTTATCGTATCCGGCATCAAATTAAAATCTCCGCCAATAATTTTTGGCCCGTTTTTATCATCAAAAAAATTTAAGATTCTTTTTGACTGATTTATACGTGTACCGGTATCAAATTTATGTCCGGGGTGGGTTTTACCATGAACACTCAGTAAATGTAGGGTTTTATTGTTTTTATCCACTGATACGTACTGAGCAAAACCGGTGTCGCGGGTACTGTTACGATAAATGTTTAGTTTGCTGCTGGCGCTATGTTTCAGTCCGTTTTTCAAAAAGATCGCCATTCCGTCTACCACTGACAAAGATTTTAGGAAGTTTCCTTTTTCATAAAGGCCTTCATGATTTTTTAAAATGGATTTCAGATTCTCAAATAACTCGGGTGTTACCTCCGTGAAGCAAAAAATATCGGTATCTTTGGACTGTTTATTAACAAAATCCAAAAATGCCTTACCCACTCTCCCAAACCATGAATTCAAAAAAATTATTCTCATTAGGTTAAGTGTTTCCTCAAGCAAAAATTGCTTTGCAATTTTGAGAGGAAGAGCAGACTGTCAATGCGAAAGTTTCTTTTTAACAGAAACGAAGCGATAAAGTCTTGCTCTAACGAGCGGAGGAGGTGAGATTCGAACTCACGAGACCCTTTCGGGTCCGGGTTTTCCAAACCCGTGCCATAGGCCACTAGGCGACTCCTCCAGGAGATTCCATTATTATACCAAAGAGGTACCAGGAATAAGTTTTAGAGCTTTTTTGAGCGTTTCTTTTTCTCTTGCAAAGGAAAGTTTATTAAAAGCTTCATCGAAAGGAAGCCAGGCAATTTCAGAAGTCTCACCGTCAAAACCCTCAGGTAAATCAGACACCCACTTCATAAGGTAGTATGTGACAAATTTTAAGACCTTACCTCTTGTGGGATTGTTATAAAAAAACTTAATTGTGCCGATTTTGTCGATAATCTGTGCTTCAATTCCGCCTTCCTCACTAACTTCACGGATTGCGGTCTTTTGAAGAATATCCTCGTTAGCTTTTAACTTTCCGGAGGCCATTGGCCCGGGAACACCTTCACCCGAATCATCAAGCCAACCTTTAGGTAACATCCAGTAAGAATTAGGGAAAAGATCGGAGGCTGTTGTTTTTCTTACAAGCCACAACTTGCCCTTTTTATCCTCCCTGTAAACCACCCCGCCCGAAGAAAACTCACGGGTAATTAATATTGTTTGATTTTGTGTGTCGTTTCCCACTCTTTTAAAACGTCGCGTCCTGACTTAAACATTTCTTTCTCCTTCTTGGAATTAAGCTTTTTTAAAACGTCTGACGGCTCCAACCATTTAAATGCCTGGAATCCGATCAACTCGCTCGGCCCTCCTTTTTGATACATTAGGTAATAATAATATTTTTGGGAGATCGGAATACCATTAACTACTGTATTTGCCGAGTACCTTCCCGCCTCTTCCAAAATTCTGGCACTAATACCACCTTGTTCCGCAGTAAGTCTGATCACGGAACGTACAGAAGATTCTCCTCTTCTTACCGTGACTTTAGGGATTTCCCAATCTCCCTCTTCTTTCGTTTTCACCAACAGATACTGACGTTTGCCACGATTATCTCTAAAAACAACCGCACCACCTATTGATATTTGCTGATTATTTTTGCTATTCATGTTTTTATTATTCCTAAGCGGAGGATGCAGGAGTCGAACCTGCTATCCCTTACGAGAATTGGTTTTCGAAACCAACGCATTACCGTCCTGCCCATCCTCCCCGGTGCGCCTGCCCAGAGTCGAACTGGGACCTAAGCCTCCGCAAGGCTCAACTCTATCCATTAAGCTACAGGCGCAAGCATTTGCAGAGCACTTATTCGCTCTCAGGCAGCTTTTTTGCTATCCAAGTCACTATTCTATCCATTAATGAGGGGGGTATTTCCTCGTATGGCGCATAAGCCGAAATTTCCCTTCTCAGACTTTCTTTTATTTCAGGATTAATGACAAGTTCTATCCTTCCATAGAACGTTGCCGTATCAAAAACCAGAACATCGCTTCCTAGTTTTGACGAAAAACAAAACCTGAGTATATTCTGCCAACTTGTTTCTTTGCCTGCAATTCTAATTCCTTTATTTGTAATTTTATGCTCAATTTCCTCCGGTGGAACCGTGGAGAGAACATAAAACAAAAATATAAATGAAATTAAAAGAACCACTGGCATTACACCTTCGGCTATAAAAAGGATAATGCTGATTATCCCTACAATCGAAAAGATGGTCACATAAAATCTTCTGCTGCGCCTCTTAAATGGCCGTGCAGGCGCTGTCCAAGTGAGTAAATCTCGCTCAGGTTCGCGTCTGACAACTACTGCCTGTGGTTCATCATTTAATGTGCTACTTTCAGGTCCCGTGGCAGGTTCCATATATGCGTATTATATCAGATTTAGGAAAAGCGGGAACCTAGAGTTCACGGATGGTAAGAACGCTGTTATAATATGCCTACCTGGAGGATATGCCGAGCGGCTAAGGCAAAGGTTTGCTAAACCTTGACCACGCAAGTGGTCGGTGGGTTCGACTCCCTCATCCTCCGCCACGGTGGGCGGGCAGGACGGTAATGCGCGGGTCTTGAAAACCCGTGGGAGCAATCCCTAACAGGTTCGACCCCTGTGCCCACCGCATACTAACCTATCTTGCTATTGTTAAACCCCAAACCTTTTTAATTCCTGCTTTTTTCAGAGTCTTCCCCGCCTCCATTAAGGTTGAGCCTGTTGTAAAAACATCGTCAAAAATAACAACCGATTCAAGACCGTTAATTATAGATTTGTGAGTAGGATTAACCGCAAAAGCTCCTTTCAGATTCTGCCGGCGTGCCTTCCCCCCAAGCTCAGCCTGGGAAATAGTTGATTGTTTTTTAATCAATAAATCGGGGATAAATTTCCAATCCATTGCTCCCGCAACCGCCCTTCCAATCTCCAAAGACTGGTTAAACCCCCTTGTGTTTTCCTTATACCAGTAAATTGGAATTGGGGTTAAATAGTGAACAGTCGGTAGCACCAACGTAGGAAGTGAACTAATTAAGTAGTCGGAAATCTCATTACCTATCTCCGTTGCATATCTGTATTTTAAAGCTAAAATAGCCTTTCTTATAACAGACTCATATTCCCAAACAGATAAAGAGCCGTCCAATCTTAGTTTACTACTGCAATTAACGTGGGTAAGGCCATCGATTGACGGATGTTTACAATAAGGACAGATGGGTCGAGTATGGGGAATCCTACTTAAACAATTACCGCAAATGTACTTACCCTCCCTACCGCAGCCCAAACATGTTTTGGGAAAAATAAAATCAAGAATAGCCACTGACTTATTTTTCCACTAAAAAACCCGCCGATAAAGCGGGTTTTTCATTGTGGAGACGGCGGGAATCGAACCCGCGTCCGAAAAAACTTTCTACAAAACTTCTACAAGCTTATTTAGTTATTTATTTGTCCCCTATGCCTTACCAGCTAAAAGGATAGCTAAGGGTAAAATTGAATGTCTTTCGTAACTATTTCCAATCAAAAATAATTACGGCATCTCGGATTGGTTTACACCCTTTCGATTCGACCGAGAGTCAAATCTCAGGACGCAACTTAAGCAAACGCGACCGCGTAGTTAGGTTGAGCTTGGAATGAATTCCTTGCTTTAATTTTTTGATCCCTTTTGACAAGTGTGTATCAAACTTGGCTTGCAGTATTGTAAAGAGCATTCCGTCGAGACCGATCGTCCCCGACTTAAACCGAGCCTTTGAGCTCTTTCTCTATATCACGGTTCATGTCGCGGCGCTTAATGGACTCCTTCTTTTCGAACTTGCGTTTGCCTCGCCCAAGCTCAAGATAAAGCTTAATTAAGCGGCCCTTATTGTATACCCGAAGTGGCACAATTTGCAACCTTTTTTGCTTCATCTTTGTAATTAATGACAATATCTCCCCTTTGTGCATCAGAAGCTTCCTCGGTCTCGTTGAGTCGTACTTCTGGACCCCTGAGACTGGAATGTTGGCATTAATAAGGTAGACCTCATCACCCAAAACCCTAATCACCGATTGGGAAATGTCGACTCTTCCTTCCCGCACAGACTTGGCCTCGGCCCCCATTAGGGAAATTCCGGCCTCAAGACCCTCACCAGTCAACTCATATTCGAATTTGGCTTTTTTGTTAGCAATATTCATTCAACCTATTTTAGCATTAAAGAGGTTTATCTGGAGTATGCCTATATATGCTTAATCTCAATCGAAAGAAGTTTCTCGCCTGTGAGAAGAATTATTTTCTTTTCCGCTTCGGATACCACCACTCTTGTGGCTCCTGAGATTTGTTCATTAATATACTGTGCCTTATATTTCCCATTCTTATCAACCACAACAACCCGTTTTCCGGCTTTATCCAGAAGATAAACATACTGGTTGTCCGGATCTGCTGAGAGAGCATCAACATTCCCTATCTCGGGACTTACACCTGAAATGGAAAATCCCTGTGGAGACCCTAAACTGTATTTCAATATTCGCGAATTTGGGTAAAGCACATAAATAGCCCCATTCATTCCCCATCCAAGCGTACCGGAAAAATCAGCCCTGGTGGAACTTGATAACCAACTTTGCTGACTTCCAAAAGTATTTCCGGGTAGTCCCGAATACCTGAAAACAGCATTACCTGCTTTATCAAGCACATACAAATTTCCCGCAAAAGAATGGATCAAAGCATCACCGCTCCATGTTTTTTCAATTACTTTTGTTTTATTGCTTCCTACCAGATAAATTCCGTCGGAAAATAAAACAAAGACATTGTCCTCGTATGAGGCCATATCAATCGGGTTTTCAATAACTGTTGGCCCAGCAACAACCTTACTTTTTTTGGTATCAACAGCTATGCTGACCACTCTGGATCCTGCTTTATCAAGCACATAAATGCTACCTCCGGAAGAAGAAACACTGTCCCCCTTAAAACCTGATGACAGGAGACCGAGATCCAAGAAAAGTTCCGGCTCTATCGTATATTCACCTAAAACCGCTGCGCGGCTCTCACCAACTTTCTTCTGCAGCTCTTCTATTTTTGGGTCTTTAACTTTTAACGCTTGGATTTGAGCAAGTTTTTGTTCACTATCCAAAAAAAGCTGCCTTGACCGTTCAGGATCGGCACTGGCAAGACTTATTGCTTGATCGACTTCACTGGTTGCCTGGCTAAGAAGTCCTTGATACTCCTTTTTCAAATCATTAACACGTTTTTGTCTAATACCAAAACCTATACTGATTACCAAAACAAGTAGAAGTATTACTCCAACCGAGAGAGTAAGTTTACGGCTATGAGAAATTGCCTCATCTTGAATACCCGGTTTTATATAAATATTCTTTCTGGGGATTCTTCTGGTCAACCGGCTTAAAAAGCCCAGTCGTGGAGGTTGGCTTTTTGGAATCTCTCTCATTACCGGCTGCGGAATTTCCCTTACTTCCTGACTTATTTCCGGCTCCTTAATTTGTTGAAATTCAAAAACTTGTTCAAATTTTATTATTATTGCTCCTGCTGTTCCGATTTCGATCCCCCCGTAAACGAGTGGCGTTAAACCCTCCACGGCCGACTCCGGATTTTTCTCTATCAGTTTACTTTTAAGTTCGCCTAAAGTTACTTTTTCAAAAAACGCTTTTGTTCCGGCAACAATCATGTCTCCCGCCTTGGGGAATCCCGACGCAGCAACAACCTCAGCACCGCTTTCTAAAATTGAAGCCAGTGCCCCGTCTCTGCTTATCAATACACTTCCCCCGCCAAAAGCCGATGAATAAACAACACCGTCAGCAAAAGCACAACAGACTATTTCAATTCTTTCCCCATCCGTGCTAAATTCATTAGTAACTTTTTCCGTGACGCTTTTTAAAGCATCAAATGTTTTTTCTTGTGTGGAGTTGTAATATTCTTCACGAAGACGTTTCACTACTTCTCTTTCAAAAGAAATTGCCTCGATCCCTTCCTTTCCGTTCTTTGAAGCCACAACGGCAAAAAGTTGGCCTCTTGATTTTGTTTCTTCCGGTTTGGCAGGAGAAAACCCGTGAACTTGTACCCACCCTGAGTCTCCTGGAGAAGCAGTAACTTTTGCGCTAATTATTTTAAGCATCCTACAAAACTATTAAAGCGGAAACAAACACAAAAATTGCAAACAATAAATGCAAAAGGGCCAACAGCTTGGCAACTCCTTCAATACCAAGCGTTAAAGTGCTGGTCATGACCTTAACTTGTCTGGTAATTACAAACGCGAAAACAATATACATTGCCAATACCAGTAGTGTAAGAACTTTTATTACTATCCAAATATCAAAGCCGGATAAGTTAAATGTTTCCATATTTTTAGCTAGTGAACGCTCGCTATAATATCGTTTAAAATTTTTGCAACCTTTTCGGGACTCGGAACTCCCTCCAAAGAAAGTTCGCGGACTTCAGATGATGTTTGGATCGATATGTCTCCAAAATTAAATACCGTCCCAATTGCGCCACTTGTCGAATAACTTACATCTTGAATTTTATCTATTTCAGCTTCTGAAACCCTTTTATAAACTAAGTTTGAAAAATCAACATCTATGACTCGTCGGGGAGTAATGAAAAAAACATTAAAGTACCACTTAAAAAATCCCTCGACCGCATAAATAAAAGTCACCATATACCAAACCATGACAAGGATCAGGGGGTATCCCCTGGGAAGAAGCTCCAAAAACCCTATCTTAGTAAATGCAAAGGGGATAAAAAATAAAATAATACTGAAAAAAATCCATTTCAAATTCACAATTGGGTGTTGTCTGAGCATCAAAATAACTTTCTCTTCTTTCCCTTTTGTCTGAAAATTAATATTTTTTGGGTAAAGGTTAAATGCGGAGAAACGGCTATGGGAATGTTCAAATTTCTCTACAGGTAAAACCTGTGGCTCGTCTTTATCAACCTCCGTGTTTGGGGATGGGGAAATAAATATATCAGGCATTCTAAAGCGATTATACTATTTCTTCTCGATATTAAAAAATGCAAAGCCCTTTTGAGGAATCATGAGGTAACCGGGAGCCCTTAAGTTAAATCCTTGTTTAAATTCAGCGCCGGTTAAGTGTATTGATCCATTGATAACCACTTCATTAGTAGTCCCGTTTCCCTGTATTACAGAAACAGTACTGACAGAACTTACACCACCTTTAGACCTCAGTTCGGCATAACTATATGGATTGCCGCCCCAACAGGAAGTAGAGGTGGAGGTAACTCTGTCGTCAGAACCGTTTTTAAGAACAATTGCGGCGTTTACTATATCTGTAAACTCTTCATTATTAAGCCAGGGGTCGTCTTGTCCACAAGTGTCCCCGCTTGCCGTGTATCCTTTTCTGTACCATGCCTTGTAAGCCCATGGGGATCCTCCGATTTTTTCATAACTCTTGTCAAAGAAGTTTGAACCTCCGGATCCGTCAGTGGTGTCCCAACCAGATGTTGTTGAATACCCACCGGATGTTGACGAATAATAAGTCACCACGTCTTCCAACACCTGTCCTTTTGTTTCATCTACGGCCTGTTTCCAAGCAGCAGGAGGACTATCCGACTTTGATTTTCTGAATACCTGACAACTTTCAGTTGTACAAATTGTCGTACCTGCTATTTTGTATCTATATGCATAAGATCTTGCAGCAACGGCTTGTGCCTTGAGAGCTTCCATATTCCAACTTGATGGCATTTCTGCAATTCCATATAGGTACGTTGTCTCAAAATCTATTGAACCATAACCTGAAACACTTATGGTTCCTCCAGTATCTTTACCCACAGGTTCTTTACCGTAATAGGCACTTAATATCTGCTTATAATTTTGCCCGCTTTGTGCCCTGCCTCTTGCTCCATACTGACTCATCCCCTTTCTGTGGGTATATGCACCAAACGAAAAAATCGTAAAAGAACCAGAAGGCGCCGCTTCCCTAAAACCTTTTATAGAAGCTTTATAATCATCCGCAAGTTCACTGTCTCCCACACTTGCGATAAAACTTCCGCTTTTAGCAGCCAAAAGTTCCTGTTGTTTTGCAGAAAGACTTGATAAGTAGGTATCCACTTTTGCAACCTCACCGGCCAAAAACTTTTGTTTCTCTGCCACTTGCGTTTGCAAAGAAGAAAGACTGATTTTACTTTTTTCCAAAGTCTCTTTGTCGGTTTTAAGGGAAGATAAATTTGAGGCATATTTTTCCATGGTCTCCCTGTTTGCATCCGTGGCTTTTTGTCTTAAAGCAATTTCCTGAAATGCTTGCGAGGCACTGTCTGAAAAAAGGAAGGGTGTAATGGGATCATAAAGTCTTAAAAATGTATATTGCTCTCTGGCTTTTTCATCAAACATTGCTTTTGTGTAAGCAAGATCCTTTTCCCTATCGGAAATTTGTTTTTCAAGAGTTTTAAGCTGTTGCGTCAATTTTGAAATTTTGAAGTTTAGATCCGTAATTTGCTTGTTAAGTGCCGCCAGGTCCTGTTTATTTTTTTCCTGAGCCGGGGAAAGTGCGTTTATCTCCCTTTGTATTTGTGATATTTGACAGTCAAGATCGCTTCCACAGTCCTGGGCTTTAATCAGGGAGAGTGTCAAAGACAATAAACAAAAACTAATCACGGCAACAAAAATGAATTTAATGCCTTTTTGCGAAGTTTTTAACTTTGAATCCATAAGTCTTTACATTATACCAGCTCACTTCTTTTACTTTCTCCCCAATTGCATTAAAATATTTATGTGAAGAAAAAAATATTGATTGTTTCGTTTCTCCTGGGCATATCTCTGTTTTTAATAGGTACACGCGCTGCCAAAGCTGCCGGTTCTTGTTCTTGTACTGGCGGTTTAAGCGGAGCTCTCTTTGTTGCCTCAAATTCCTGCTCGTCAGATTCAATTGCCACCTGCACCCGTTCGGGCACATCTTTAGGAAACCTAAGTATTGGCTGTGATTGTATAGTGTCCCAGCCCGGAGCAAACTGTGTAACATCAGGGGTACCGCCACTTGGAAAAACCTGTTGTGCAGGGTATTTTCCGGAAAGTAGAAGCGGAGTTTGTCTTCTTAACGGAACCAACCCTTATGGCCTTGGCCAACCCACTCCTGTGCCGGGGTCTCCCGGCGACAAAGCCATTACCTGCGGATCAAATGGCATCAATACCGCCATCGGTTGCTTGCCGGTATTGGGGTCCACCAACGAATTTCTTTCCTCGCTATTAAGCTGGGCTGTAGGAGTTGGAAGCGGAGTTGCGTTTCTACTTATGCTTTATGCCGGTTTTATGATAATGACCGCATCCGGTAATCCCGAAAGAATAAAGGCTGGCCAGGAGCTTATGACCTCTGCAGTTGCCGGACTAATTCTTTTAATATTTTCTATATTTATACTCAGATTTATAGGAGTTGATATACTTGGATTGGATGCTTTTGGTTTTGGAAACTAATATGCTTACTCAAAAACTGGATCTGGAACAAATACAAAAAGGTGCATTTCCCGATTCAAATTTTGGCGGCACAACAAAAATTGGTGATATTATCAGCTCAGTCCTTCCTTATATATTTGGGGCTGCCGGAATAGCACTTCTAATTTATTTAATACTGGGGGGCTTCCAAATTATGACTTCCAGGGGTGACCCTAAAGCCATGCAAGCTGCACAATCCAAAATCACAAATGCTGTAATAGGTTTTATTATCGTATTTTTAGCATTTATCATTGTTCAGCTTCTGGGACAGGTTCTTGGTCTCAAAGGCACCCTTTTTAGCCAAATCTTCGGCGGAAATTAACAATTAAAGCAACTTGCTTCAAAGTCGCTGCTATAATAAAATAGCTTAATGAATATCGGTGACACTTTTTTTGGAAATTCAGGTGGAGACACTTTTAAGAATATTTCTGGAGTGAGTTCTACAGTTACTCTTTTTTTAAATATTGCGTTTGTACTTGCAGGTCTTGTTTTACTTTTCTTTTTTATCCTTGGAGGAATTGGGTTGATTGGTTCGGCCGGCCAGGACAATCCCCAAAAAGCAGAGCAGTCTAAAAAAACCTTAACCTCGGCAGTGATTGGCTTTGTTGTTGTATTTGCATCCTATTGGATAGTAAAATTAATCGGACAACTGATCGGAATGCCTAATATTATTTAAATGACAAAAATACTTGCACAGGATAATCCTTTCGGTAGCATTACTCCCCCGGATGCGGTTGCTAAATATTCCCAAAACCCGGGTCAGGGTATAGGTAACTTAATTCAAACTGTAATTTGGATATTAATAATCGGTGCGGGAGTTTATGCACTTTTTAATTTTCTTCTTGCGGGTTACGCTTTCCTTTCTGCCGGAGACGATGCCAAAAAAGTTGCCGGAGCTTGGGCGAAGATCTGGCAAACAGCGCTTGGTCTATTGGTTGCTGCAGGAGCATTTGTCCTGGCAGCGATTTTTGGACAATTGATATTTGGACAATGGGATTTTATACTCAACCCAACAATTCCAACTTTATAACAAAAACATGAACTCACTAACTGACATTTCCATAGCACCTCAAGGAGGCTTCAAAGGTTTGGGCACCGGGGTCTTAAGTAAGGTCAATGATTCGGGTGTTTCCACATTTTCAAAAATCATTTCTATGGCAATTGGTGTTTTGACATTGGTGGGAATAATTTGGTTCCTTTTTACACTTATATCCGGGGCCATCGCAATTATCGGTTCCGGCGGAGACAAGCAGGCGTTGGAATCGGCCAGGAAGAAAATAACAACGGGTCTCATTGGTTTGGTGATAATATTGGCAGCCACTTTCATACTTGATCTAGTCGGCACGATTTTTGGAATAGATTTCCTAGACTTAAATCTACTTTTTGTAGAAATTATGAATTAACATGTACAAATCACTTGCGGCCCTTGACCCGGGAGATGGTGGGTCATACAACAAAATCACAAACCCCCTTCTGGGAGACCTTAATTACCAAAGCGGTACCGGCTTTTTCCAAAAATTAATCCCTGCGCTTATCAACATTTTACTAATTGGCGGTGTTTTGGTTTTCTTCTTTGTACTTGTTACAGGAGCAATTCAGTGGATTTCTTCAGGTGGAGACAAACAGGCTGTTGAGTCAGCTAAAGGAAAAGTCACCAGTGCACTCATTGGTATCGTTATTCTATTTGCAGTTTTCGCAATTATTAAGCTTATTGAGTACTTCTTCGGCATTTCGATATTGACTATTGACATCGGCAACCTAATAATTCAATAATACGTATATGGAAAAGCTATTGGCAGCAGGTGAAACAATAAATTTACAACCGGACAAATCAAGTCAGTTCTACGGATTGGGTCAGCTTACGATCCCCCAAATTATTTCGGCATTAATTAAAGGCGTTGTTGTAGTAGCAGCCGTAATTTTCTTCTTTATTTTAGTTATTGGTGGAATAAGATGGATAGCCTCAGGTGGAGACAAAGCTCAAACAGAAGCCGCAAGAAACCAAATTACTGCAGCTTTAGTGGGGCTTGTTATAGTTTTCGCAGCTTGGGCAATAGTAGCACTAGTCAAAGTCTTCTTCGGAGTTGATATTTTCTCTCTGGCAATTCCCCAAGTTTAACCTTTAATCTACCTTGTTATTTGTTCCAAATACTCTAAAATAAGATTATATTTTTATGAACAATACGGATAATGTAGCAACAATCGCAGGTTTGGGCGATGTTTTTAAAAGTATTGTCAGCTATGCACTGGGTTTTGCAGGAATTGTGCTTCTTGTTCTTCTTTTGGTAGGAGGTTTCAGATTTATCACCTCAGGTGGGGATCCAAAGGCGGTTGAGGGCGCCAAAAAAACTCTGACATCGGCCATCATCGGTCTTGTGGTAATTCTTGTTTCCTATCTAATCCTCGTTCTTATCAAGAGAATAACAGGAGTTGATGTAACAAACTTCAGTATAAGTCTCCCCCAATAAATTCATCGGCTGATATAATAAGTTGTTATGGGTAAAGGCTGTCGTTTCTTATTGTTTTCGTTTTTCTTAATTACAGGTTTACTATTTTTCGTGTGGCATCCGGCAAATACTTCTGCCCAAGTTCCGGGCAATACAACAATTAGTTGCGACAACGTTGATGATCCGGAATTCCACTCCCTTCGCCCCTATCAAGCAAACACCAGGTGTACTTCTCAAACTGCCAATGAAGCAACTTTTTGCGGTAACAATTTGACAGTAAAAGAAACCATCACTCAAACATATCCGGGAAGCGGAGGAAGTTGTGTTTCATACGGCAATCAAATCACTTGCTCATACAAAGTTTCCATTAACCATCCTATTACAATTGATTTAAGTAACGCCAACTTGCCGATTATGGGAAATACCGAGGATGTTAAAAACTCTCAAAGCTCCGCCGACAGTCTCAATGATGCAGATAAAGTTAATGAGTACGTTAGTTGGTACCTAAATGGTATTACCGGCCGTGCAGAATATGGAGATACAAAAGACACTGAGGAAAATGCGGTTAATTTTTCGGGGCCTATCCAAAAACTTCTTCCCGGAATAATGCTTGACGCACAAAGAATTAATACAATCAATTCTGCGGGAAAAACTAATCATAATCAGATCGCAGTTTGTGCAAAACAAGGTTCGGGGAGCTTCGCGGGGTCGGTTCAGGATATTTTGGGTTTAGGAAAAAGCACTCCAACCGAATGTTATCAAGGAAATAATACTGACGCCCAAAATGATGTTTATAGACTCAAGTCCTGGGAGGGGGATCTGTCATTTTGGAATAATGGAGTAAATAAAATTGTTGGGCTTTTCTCCGGTTTAGTACCAAATGTTTTCGGTTTCCAAGATTTTATACAATCTTCCATTGCAAATCACTGGAACAAAAGAGTCCCTCCTCTACCCTGGGAAAATGACCCTTTTGCCAACCCTACGCGCCAAATGACAAATTTGGAATACAGAAAATACTATAACGAATGGAATGGCAAAACTTGTGTATTAATCCCCACAATAAATTTCCTAATATGCCTTGACAATGTATTGGTACCTAATAAATATGCTGATCTTTTTGCCCATATTCCACTTTCCTCAACCGAAGATGTTGAGGGACAGGTAAAAATTGACAGTGTTTCTTCGGCGAGTAGTCCTGGTATTACCAAAACCACAGTCAGTAACGTAAACTTTTCAGGACAGGCAGCAAGTCTATTTGTTCCACATCTGGTGGAATCCGATCAACTTGGATCTTTGCTTCAAAATACATACTCTCCAAAAGGCCAAGATAAGCTGGGTAATCCCACGAATATTGCTTCCGGAACTTCATGTAATTCGGTTGAAGTGCGTTCAAATGACGGTGACGACCTTTTTGCCACCCAAATAACAGGAAATTTGTCATATACGGCCAGTTTCTCATGTACCTACAATGTCTCTGTCCCCACCGATTGTTATGACAGGTGTATTTACTATGGAGGGGCTCCAAATGAATGTAGAGCCGATTGTATGTACCCTGATGCCAACCCGACGCCCGCCCCAATCGGGACTCAGGAATGTAAAAAGGATATTTATATAGGCCTTTCAACCACTTCGAAAATTCCATTGGTTGAAGATATCTGGTCGCGTCTGGTTGCGGGACCTATGGCAGTTTTCAAAAGAATTTTTCCAAAAACCAACACGGAGGGAAGTGTTGGACAAATTATGGACATTCCCGGTTCAACAAACACAACTTATTCCGGTGCAAATGTGACGCAGGCGGACGCGGATTTAAAAATTCCTCATATAGGAGGCATGTCTGAGTATTTCCTAAAAGGAATTCAAACGGCGCTTAGACCAAAAGGCCTGGGTGAGACAATTGTTTTTGCAGATAATTCAATCCAAAGTGGTAGTGGTGACGGCCAAATAAATTGCAACCAGGCCGTTCCCGAAATTGCAATAAACGGACTGGATAAGATAGCTGCTGATAATCTGACAAAAATCTGGTATGCGTCGGGGCCGGGTAGACCGTATTTTAAAGAATGTAACAACGATGTTATTCAAAGAGCGCAAGGAAGGGGAATAGATCCACTTTTTGTTCTTGCTATTTGGATTCATGAATCCGATGCAAGTAACTACGAAGCCAAATCCCCCATAGAGGATTTTGGTATTCACGGACATCCTGATGTGCCAACCAACGATTTTTCCAAACAACTCGATTTCTTTTTAAATCTGCCTGTTTCATATGCCAGTGCTTGTGGTAAAAAAGATATGGCCACCTTTGTTTCAATGTATTGGTTTGGAAAATGTTCACCAACCAATCAGGAACAGCAAGAAAAATTAGCAAGTTATATAAGCGACCTTAATTTTATTTATTCCATAATTGCGCCCGGAATAACCCTACCTAATTACCCGAATTAATGCTATTCTATTAATCAAAAGAGTCGCTAACTATGCTAAAAAAACTGCTCGTATCTTTTCTGGTTGTCGCCACCCTTTTTCTTTCGTTGGCTCCATTTTCCCGGATAAAAGCTGAGTCCTGGTACGATCAATCCTTCCAGGAATGGTACGGTAAGGTCTACGACACCAGTAACCCAAGCGAAATTTTTGGTGAACGTTACACCGCAGCCCAAGTTCAGTGGATTGTATATAGCTTATTCTCCTTCGTTATACCGGAAAAATCGATGGTTCAGTGCCTGCTTTCAAATGACATCACCAGTTGTTTGGATCAAATAAAAACAATGCTGGGACTTACTGATGCCGGTATAAATCCTGAAATAAACACTGAAAATGAGAGCTTAGCCTCCATGGTTTTATCCCCCGGAAGGCCACTTTCTTTTATTTCTTATGCAAAAAACTTGGGCAACAAGATGTCGCTTGTATCTGAAGTGCATGCCCAGGCAACACCGGGTTTTGGATTTAATGCATTGGAGGTAATTCAATCTTTGTGGGTTGCTTCAAGAAATATTGTTTACGGACTCATTGTCATAATTGCAATTGTTTTGGCTTTCATGATCATGTTCCGGATGAAAATTTCACCTCAAGTGGTAATTTCAATCCAATCCGCAATTCCGAAAATATTAATTGCATTGATATTAGTAACATTTTCATACGCAATTGCGGGTCTTTTGGTGGATTTGATGTATGTGGTTACAGGCATAATTAGCCTTACGGTGGCAAGTGTTGGCGGAGGAATTTTTATTAATGACCCCACTGCTATTTTTAGATTTATGACCACAGGGTTTATCGGTATTAACGGCCAAATAGGTGTATCTGTGGGTATTTTTGGTGTACTTATTTTTTACCTTTTCATTTTCACCATTTCCATATTTCTGGCCCTATTCGCTTCGGGTGGTGGTGTCCTGGGTAATCTCGCTACGCTTGGAATTATGGGAAACGTAGTCTCACTCATGTCAATAATTGCCCTTGTAATAATGACGCTTATCGTCCTCTTTGCCACTTTCAAAATCTGGTGGATGCTTATTAGAACTTTTGCCCAGATACTCTTGCTAACTATCGCCGCACCGTTTCAAATCGCTTTTGGTGCAATAATACCCGGGATGGGTTTTGGTTCGTGGTTAAAGTCTATGGCAGCAAACCTGGCAGTTTTTCCTATCACCGGTTTATTCTTGATACTTTCCTTCGTCTTTCTGATGATATCAACTCAATACTCGATTCCTGCAAGCACATCGCTCAGTTGGTGGCAACTTTTGTACATTATTCCGGGGGGTGTCGGTATGGCAAATACTCTTGCCTCAAATACGGGCTGGCCTCCACTTCTGGGTAGTTCAAATTCCATGCTGGGATTGATTTTTGTAGGTGCGAGTGTTATGGTTTTAACACTAATTCCTAAAGTGGCAGAAATAATTAAAGGCGCGATGTCAGGCAGACCATTTGCATTCGGCAGTGCAATCGGAGAGGCGTGGGGACCTGTTAGGGGTCTTTACGGAAGCACATTAGGTCCTCAAGTTGATGCTGTAAGAAAATATGGAGGTGAAATCGGTGCACAGCAATTTTATAGAAGTGTAAACTCCAGAGTTAATCCAGAGAACAGGGACACTGCCTTCTCTAGGGGTTTGCCACAATGGTTCAAAGATTACATTCGCCGCGCTAGTGGACAAGATAGAACCCAGAGATAGTAACTATATTAATATAATTTCGGTCGTATTTGTATTTTGTGGCTAAGTGATAAATCAATCGGGGCTATTTCTCTATGGTGTTAGATTTGTGTTTATCTTTCTATTTAGGGTTCCTTTTCTCATAAACGGCATTTCGCTTACCCGTTTTGATGTGTTTTCATAGTTGTTAAACGCTTCTTGTCTCGAGCTCTCCGCTGAGCTTTTGGCCATGCGTAAAAGTACGCCTACATAATATTCCATTATTAGAGCCATTGTGTTTCCATAATCCCATGGTATTACTTTTCCACTAGAGTCACGTGATAGTAAATCGGTATCTGGACGATCGGGAGGAAGCCACTTAAAAGCTCTTTGCCATTTTGAAATCTCTAATAAAAATTCTTCCACGGAAGTTTTATTATTTTCATTAATTTTGTGCCATGCACCAGCAGAACTTAGGTTGTATTTTTCCATGCACGACAATGTCACTATAAACGGTATAAAAGCCATTTCATATTCTTCAGGGTATCCTTCGGGGCTATCACGGAAGGATAATCTTAACCTTTTGGCAAATTCCTTTGGAGCTAGTGTGGAAGGTCCCTCACCGATAAGTCCCATAATAGGGTCTTTCTCTTTATCAAACGTACCAATCAGAACGTTCATATAACGAGAGGCCATGTCCAGATCTACCAACCATCTATCAACCGGCAGGTTTTCTTGTTTATCCCAACTTACCTCAGAAAATCTTTTTCCTTTAACCATACTTTTCCAAACACTTTCTCCTCCATCTTTATAAAGTTTGGTTCCTTTATCGGTCAGTGTGTCGAGGAAGCAAGCTATGTCAAGCCCTGGTGGCATCAGGTGTGGAATTATTAATTCATATTCTGTAGTACCGTCCTCAACATATTTACTGCTATATGGCGTTTTCCAAGCAACCGCCCAATCTGTCAACTTTTTTGCAACCTTTTTAGGAATATCCTGGTAACCCAAATCACGCCTGGCTTTTACGAATACGGGGTCATCACCAAATAGAAAATTCCACTGCTCCGCCAAAAATCTGTCCTGGTCCCCCGATAAACCCGGTACATATTTAGGCATCTTGTCATATGGCAGCAGTTCCACTTCTTTCCTACCTGTTTTACTGGTCGGAAGTAGTAACTGAGTCCTCGAATTGGACTGTTTATCATACTGAGCCGCCCGCCTCATGTAGTACAAACTGTAGGCGTCGCCCGAATACGAATAAATACTCCCAATATCAATCTTGTCTTTTTCAGTAATCTTCCCATCGTTATCCACTTTCCATACATACTGCCAACAATATTTATAAACGTTAAGAAACGCATAATCTTCATACAGTCCTTGTTTTGTTATAAGTGTTGCAAGTTGAGAAACAATATCTCCCTTATCTCTTGATTTCCAATAGGAAATTCGTTCAAGAGCAACACTTTTAACATCCTTTACAAGTTCAGAAATGGCAGAGTCTTTGTTTACTACGCCACCTGCAATAATTTTATTCAATCTTTCTTCCGCATTTGTTAACAATAATGCCTCAAGATAGGCGGATGATTCCCTTTTTTCTCCGTCTTTGGAAACCACATGGGGGGCTAAAATGTAACCTTTATCTTTATCTTTTCTCCATAAAAGCTCTTTATAAAAAGCCAGCTCTTCGGGTTTCAAATTATTATCCATAAAAGTTGTCTCCTCGGGATTAGCTGCCAGAAAATCAGCCTGTGAAACGGCAGCTATTTTCATTCTCATGGCAAAGCTGGAGTCAATCATCCGCACACCCAATTCCCTTAAACCAACATTCTCTTTGTTTCCAAGAAGTCTCCCTTCCTCTCCTGGTGCTGGGTTTTCTGGCACTCTATATTTTTCATTTACAACAAGTCCTATATTTTTTTCACTTATCGTTGCTTGTTCATCGTTACTAAATTCCAATCCCGGAAGTTCTTTCTGGTGCATATTTCGAAGGTCCTCTGAAGTAATAAAAGCCTTATATCTTTCTTTCAACACCTGCAATTGCATCACAACATCAAAGTAATATGGAGCCGAGGCGGATTCCGCAACAGACACCTGCAAAAACCCTGACATCCAAGTTGCGTCCTTTTCCATCCTTTTAAGCCAAGGGGACAACTCCGGGTCGTCTGCCCATTCTTCATTCTGCAAAGCCTGAGCAGTTTCCAATATTGTACGTATTGTTAGCTCGGCGGTCCTGTGGTCGTATGGATAGGCATTTTTCTTTTGATCTATTGATACTGTAAATAAATCATTCACCACCCCAATCGACTGTTCTTGTACGGAGTTATACCTTTTCTGTAAGTTCTCCCGTAAAACATTTAGTTTTTCTTTCGTCTTTTGCTGTTCAATTTCCTTATTATCCTTATCGTCACCTACATAAATACCACTTGTTAACCCGGCTTCAATCGTATCAATTGTTTTTTTTGCTTCTGCAATCCCTTGTAATCCACTGCTGAACTTTTCCAAACCCGAGGTGGCTGCTCTACCTGACATTGCCCTAATCAAATCCATCACGTTTAGTTCGTTCTGTTCATCCCCCCTACCTCCCAATTGCATTCTTATATCAGGAACATTTGCTCTTGATTCAGGTTGAGGAAAATCTTTCGCAGCTTGCATAGAAACATTATCCGCAGGCAGATCGGCGGGTTTGCCGTAAGATCTCATATAATCCATGCTTGATTGTGGTTTGTTTTCAGGTGACATACCGTCGGGCATATGCAAATTATATAACAAGATTGCCCCGAAGCAAAAGTCAAACCATCTTTTCGAAAACTTGACTTATAGGATCTTGAGTATTACACTCGCGGCAATATGGAAAAAGAGATTCCTGGTTGGCTAAAAAATAGCGCTCGGGAATTAAATAGATTGGGTGCACCCGACAATAAAATCCACATCTCAGAAGAAGTTGTTAAACCAGATGGATGGGAAGGGCTAATAACCGAGATAACATCCTACGTCGAAAGGTGGAATCTTTTACAAATAAATAGGATTTTTGGTGATGTTTCTGAGCACATATTTCACGATGAATATTCGTCTCACAAAAACATTAATAATACTGATCCTAACTCAATCCCCGGAACTATTTATATACAAGACGCATTTGGATCATCCGATGTTCTTGGAATACCTTCAAGCAATCTAAGAGAAGTGGTAGGCATGCACTGTAAGAATTTAAGGAAGAAGGGTTACCGTCCCGACGACTTTGTCTTTGGGAGAATTGAAAACAAAATATTCCACATGGAGGATCGTGGAACAGGTGATGAGAGGGAGGTTGTTGAGGTAACTGATTACATTGTTTCTATGGATAAAAACAACCTATCTCTTTCAAGGCCGACAAAGGAAACGTTGCTCAACATCCCCCTTGAGAGTCTGAAAACTTCACAGGATTTAGAAGCAGATATAGACGTTTTTTGTGCCAAATTTATCGAAAACAAACGTCTGGCCTCTGAGAGAGATGCTGCCTTTCAAACAAGAATGAGAATGCTGGTGGAATTATCACAAGACTTGCAAATTCCAAGCTTTATAAGCGCTCAGCTGGGACAATACGAACAGGCTTTTATAAACATCGACCCTGGTGTAGTTATTAAAATTCCAGAAACAGTTCGCGAATGGTCAAACAACGAAGATATGTTGGTAATAAAAATGACGGTCGGGATCAAATTATTAAATCAATCTAAAACAGAGAGGCAAAGTCTTTGTTATGTCTTATTAACCAATACTGGTAGACTTGGTATTCCTTTAAATAATGGAGATATACAAACAATTGATGTAAGGAGTGTTCCTGCTGGTGGCCGGGGCCTTCAGGCTAGTTCACAAATTAACAAAGATTTGGAGGATTTAATTACTAATGCTTATAAAAACCCCCCTTTTATTAGAGATGTTCCACACATTGAACCGTCACGCTAAGTTACAAATTCTGTAGGTACTTCAACAGTATTTTCCCATACAATCGTCTGTATAAATGGTTTGTGAAAACGGCTTCATCTTGCAGAGAATTGTTCACGCGCTAATCTTAACCTAGAGTAGAGCGTTACCGCTTTTACTGCCTTTATGGAACAACATCCGATTCCGCAAAATATTTCTTCATACCAGTTTAGATTGGTTGGAGATATGACTCTCAAACAATTTTTCCAACTTGCTGGGGGATTTTTGGTCGGTTTAATTTTTTATTCCTCACCTTTAATAGGGATCATCAAGTGGCCTTTCGCGATTTTTTCTGTAATTTTAGGTGCAGCCATGGCCTTTGTCCCCTTAGAAGAACGCCCTTTGGAAAAATGGATATTTGCTTTTTTTAAGGCTATTTATTCTCCTACACTTTTTAAATGGAAGAGAACAACCGAAACTCCAAAATTTTTCCTGGACGAAACCCCCACAAGTAACATTCCTGCTTCTCAGTCACAAAGCCAAGATGCGGCCTTGAAAACTTATTTGGAAAGCACCAGGGGTTCTACCGGACCTCTTGCCAAACTTGAAATGGCTGAACAAGGTTTTCTTGCAGCATTAACTGGAATTTTTGCAGGAGTTAAAACTCCGGTGGCAAAAGAGGAGGCACCCGCCACAGCTCCGACAGCTCCCAAAAAGTTGGAGATTCCTGTAACCGTTCCTGTAAAAATCTCCCCACTCCTGCCCACACACTTAGTTGTGGAAGAAAAACCGCTTCCGATATCTCTAACTACACAAATTCAGACGCAACATGTTAATCCGGTTATAGCAGGTGAAGAAATCGTTTCCACAAAGGAGGCGATATTCTCAATTGATGCTACACCTCCCAATCCCCCAACATATCCAAACGTGGTTGTGGGTCAGGTGGTCGATGAGGCCCGAAGAATTATTGAAGGAGCAATTATGGAAGTAAGAGATGAATATGGGCGTCCCATCAGGGCACTCCGAAGCAACAAACTCGGACATTTTGTGGCTGTTACCCCGCTTGATAGCGGAATATATAGCATTATCAGCGAAAAAGACGGATACCAGTTTATGCCCGTAAATTTTGAGGCTAAAGGAGATATTATTCCGCCAATCCTGGTTGAAGGCCGTAAACTCGTAGAAACCAGTGTGCAAGAAGTAAACCAACCAATCGTTAATTAAATGCCAAATAAAATTTCAGGATCCAAATTCAACATTCCCTTTTTAAAAATTCCTGACAAACCGATTGTCTCAACAGCCCAGGCTTTTGTGCCTGTTGCAGATATTACTAATGACATCGTTGTATATAAAGATGGCGGTGCCTCTCTCATTATGGAGTCAACTTCTCTTAATTTCGGGCTTCTTTCCGAAAAAGAGCAAGAAGCTGTCATCGCCGCATATGCGGCCATGATAAATTCGCTCACCTTCTCTGTCCAAATAGTTGTTCTGACTCAAAAGAAAGATATTTCTTCATATATTAATTTTCTAAATGAACGGTCGGCAAAAATTACCCAACCCTTACTTTCAAAGCTTATGCAAGATTACAAAAATTTCATTACCGAATCAGTAAAAAAGAAGAATGTTTTAGGAAAAAGGTTCTTTGTTGTCATTTACTTGTCTCCCTTGGAGCTTGGTGTAGCAAAATCGGTTGCTGCAATCACAAAAAGATCCGGCCCGCTTCCTTTTGCAAAATCATATGTCATAAAAAAGGCTAAAATTGTTCTCTATCCAAGACGTGACCACTTAATACGTCAGGCCGGTAGACTTGGAATTAAATTTAAACAACTTATAACCCCTGAGCTTATTAATTTGTTTTACTCAATTTACAATCCCGAGAGGCCAGCGGTCAAAAAAGAGCCGGAGGTTATCGAGGACAATAAGCCTGCAGCATCGGTTTAAATAAAATGAATACAGATAAAAACATAAAAAGTCAGCAACCGGCAAACCCGGCAGCAACACCGGCTCCTCAAGTTACCAATAACAAAGAGGCCGAAGTTAAGCCACCCATCCTATCCCCCGCTTTTTCGGTTATGAACCAAAAAATGAATCTGCTTGATGTTATCTCTCCGCAATCGGTAGAGGTTGATTTTGATTACATAAAAATCAACGATGTCTATTTCAGAACAATCTTTGTAGGAGGTTACCCGAGGTTTGTGACCCCAGGATGGCTTGAACCGGTTGTAAACATTGATACATCCCTTGATATCTCATTTTATATTTATCCCGTTGACGGAAAAAGCGTGCTTGACGATCTAAGGCGCAAAATTGCAGAGATGGAGGCCGAAATGACTACAGACATAGAACGTGGAAAAATAGTCGATCCGGTAACTCAGGCTAAACTTGAGGATGCACAGGCACTTCAGGAGCAGTTGGTGAAGGGTATTGAGCGTTTCTATGAATTTGCTTTTTATATAACAATCCCCGCAAACTCCGTCGAAGAGCTTAATCAAATAACCAAACAGGTTGAATCCCAACTTGGTTCACTCATGATTGTCAGCAAACATGCGATGCTTGATATGTCCGAGGGTTTTCTGGCGACGGCTCCTTTTGGTATAGACAGACTCAATATCACCAGAAACATGGATACTACTTCTGTAGCTACAACATTTCCGCTTACATCTACGGAACTCTCAAGTGATCGCGGAGTTTTATATGGCATTAATTCCCAAAATGAATCTTTTGTAATCTTTGACAGATTTAGCCTGCAAAATGCCAACATGACCATTTTTGCAACTTCAGGTGCAGGTAAATCTTACTTCGTTAAGCTGGAAGCAATAAGGTCTCTCATGGTAGGAATAGAAACCATAGTAATTGACCCTGAAAGCGAATACAAAACCATAGCCGAAGCGGTCGGTGGCGAATACATCTCCTTCTCATATAATTCAAACGCAAAAATAAATCCATTCGATCTTTCCCAAATCAGGGAGGAAGGCGAAAACCAGTTGGGTCTGAAAATACTTTCACTACATTCATTAATGAAAGTTATCATGGGTGCAATTACTCCTACACAGGAAGCCCTTTTGGATCGTGCACTTATTATGACTTATAGAGCCAAGGGAATTACTATGGACCCCGATACCCAAGGCAGAGAACCGCCTCTCATGGAAGACCTTTATAAAACTCTTGTCGGAATGGAAGTTGCCGACGCTCTTGATCTGGCAGCCAGAATCGAAAAATTTGTTAAAGGTAGTTTTGTGGGGATTTTTGACAAACAAACAAATATCAGTATCACAAATCCTTTTACAGTTTTTTCGGTGAAGGATTTGCAGGATGCGCTTCGCCCAATCGCGATGTTCATTATTCTTGACTATATCTGGACAAGAGTAAAAAAAGATTTGAAAAAGAGAATTTTAATAGTGGACGAGGCGTGGCACATGATGAGATATCCCGACACCGCCCAATTTTTATGGAGTGTTGTTAAGAGGGCCCGTAAATACTATCTAGGACTCACTACAATCACTCAGGACGTCGAAGACTTCCTTGGACAAGATATTGGTAAGGCCATCGTCACAAACAGCGCTATGCAGCTCCTACTGAAACAATCCCCTGCAGCAATTGATAAGATCGGTGAAGTCTATTATTTATCCCAAGGAGAAAAAAGGCTGCTTTTGGCAGCAAATGTAGGTGAGGGAATCTTTTTTGCGGGTCCTCATCATGCGCCAATCCGCATAGTCGCCTCGGAAAACGAGAACAAACTTATAACAACCAAGCCGCAGGAAGTAATTAAAGTAACAACAAACCCCTACTCCGGTAAATAACTATGGCAAATAAAATTAGTTTGACTTCCGAAAACACAAAATATTTAATAGACGCATTTACCCACTTTTTCCCCGAAGACACAATCTACGCAGCAGACAAACCTTATGTTTCGGGCGAGTTTAACTGGAAAAACCGTGCAGACTTCATAGATTTTATAAATCGTCTTACGGGTGTCTTAATTAAATCCGAAAGGGATTTGGAAAATATAAAAAAGGCACAACTTGCCGTTGAAGCACTCACTTCAAATATAAAGGAGGAAAAGCCGGTTGATTCAAATCTGCCGGATAAAGAAGCAAGGGAACTTCTGGAACTCGAACGGCAAAAAAGAGAAGTCGAATTAAATGAGGCTAAAGAAAAAGGCGAGAAGTCCGTCCAGGAAGCAATTAAAAGAAAACAAGAGGTTTACAACAAAGAACAGGCTGTAAAAAAGGAGCAGACACAAAAAGATGTCCAAATAGAAACACCACCTCAATCTCCCGAGGCTCCTTTACGGGAAAATCAAGATAAAAAAACTCGCGAGTTTTTGACGAATGAGAAAATTATAGTAACTCCAACGCAAAAACTACCTGAGGTTTTATTAACAAACGACGAAAAGGTTAAAATTTTTAATTTAGCACAAGCGATCAAAAAAGACCCTGGTACTGCTCAAAAAATATTTGAACTAAAAATTCAAGAATCCGTAGGCAAATCATCTGAGGATGTTAAGCAAAATATAAGCGGATCTCAAATAACCAAAACTTCGATAGATTTGATCGAAAAAATAAAACCGTTTGGTGTTTATTCAAAACCGGAAGATATTCCAAGCAAGATCGTCGTGATGAACCCCGCCTCCCCATTGGTTGCGCTTGCAAACCCCAACAATGAAAGGCTGGTGAAATTAATTCCTGATACAGAAATCAGAAAAGAACTTTCCCAAAATGCTGCCGCTCTCTCTCTGGCGCTCGATTCTAACATGAATTTAGATTCAGCATTAACAGCTCCGCTTTTTGATAACTCAGAAAATATGTCTGAGCTTTTCTACCCACAGCAGTTGTCAGAATTTCAAATCGGGGAAAAACAAGACATCCAAGAAGGTAGAGATGAAGGTGTGGAAATTAACCTTGAGGATGTCTATGACCAAGGCAAGGATGTCTGGGATACGTGGCAAAAAATAGCAAATCGAACGGTGACCACGGAAGAAGTAACCACGTCTACACTATCAACCACACCATCCTATCTACCATCTACTACTATCTCTATTGCAAACGAATCTACAGAGATACTTGCCACCACTCTCCCCACTACGGTTGGTGCGATTACGGGAATAAAGACCAGTTCTCTCGTCATAAATTTAGCAATCTTAAGAACTCGGGCATTGCCAAACCCGGCTCTTGCTGGATTGTTAACAACAGGAGGTGCTACACAGATTGTTCAAACAGCTGCACCTTTAATAAGCCGCCAAGCGTTTATGATCACCTCAAGTTCAGGAAAATTGGCCTTTTTTGCAGGAAAAGGACTTACTGTCGGAGGTTCGAAGGTGTTTGCTATTGGGATAAAACTTGGACAATCAAGTCTTGCTGCCAGTGTTGGGTCAGGAGGAACCAAGGTTGTAGCGTCGGGGCTATTTGCAAAAATAGGTGCCACTCTTGGTTCTCTGGGTACGCCTGTCGTTGCAGCTATTGGGGCTGCCGTTGGGTGGGTTGTAGGTAAAATTATACAGAAAATCCCATGGGACAAAGTAAAAAAATACGCCTCTTTTGCAATTGGTGTTGTATTAGGGATTGGTGCGTACGCAATAGCAGGCCCAATAGCAGGAATTTCTGTTGGATTTGGCTCTTACGGGCTAGCGTCGGTGGCCACAGGCGGAGCTGCGGGTTTAAAAGGAGCAGGGGCGAATATAGGGAATTTCTTTACTGCTCTGGGTGGTATTGTCTTTAGTTCAATTGGGATGCCTGTTTTAATAACCATTCTTGTATTTCCTGTAATTGTTGCCCTAATCCTTTTTGTAATCAATTCGGGTGCATATATTGTCCCTCCCACTTCAGAAGTGTTTGGTGGTATTTCCTCGCCCTACATTGAAATTACCAAGACACCGGATCCTCCCGGACCGTTTACCAATAATGAACTACCTAAAACAGTTAATTACAACATAACCATCAAGGCCAAAAAAGGTGTCCTTACTAATGTTGGTATTAAATACGACTGCCAAGTAACAAGTAGCTCAAGTAAAAATTGTCCTTCCATAAGTAATATTCCCAGCTCTGTCGATTCAATATCACCATCGTTGCCATACACATTTTCATACACATCAACGTACGACAAGGGATATAACGACTCCTCAATAATAGACACCATTACTGTCACGGCTGATGTAGCAGAAAAAAGTGGAGTTACCTCAGAAACAAGTGCGTCAATAACCTTTGGTGCACCTCCAATTTCCTGTCCCCTTCCCGCAGGAAAACCTGTAAATTCCATGAACTATTCATACAATTCTCAAACAGACTCAGGCCACGGAAGCACTACATATTGGAATGCTATGGGAGGAACACCTTATAGGTACTCAATTCCTCAATGGACCGGATGCAGAACCCCTGACAGTTGCCCCTACTACGGATACGCCTACGATGTTTTTCCAAATGGTGTAAAAACAGTTTATGCCCCAACCGTCTTAGGCAAAGAAACGACTTGGAATTTATCTGCTACTTTTAGCAACGGTGCGGCCGGATATACAGTCATGTATGCCGACACAACAGGTGCTTACGTGGTTGTTCTTACACACGTCGCAGGCACCAACGCACCTAAAACAGTGACTTCAGGAACAAAAGTAGCCACTCTTTTTAATCAAGGAACAAACACGCATTTACATCTGGAATTTCAAGTGAATGGCCATTGGGTAAAACCGGAAAATTATTTCTGCAAATGATCTATAATTTAGATACCTATGTTTAAGAATAGAAAAAGACTATTTTTATTCGTCTTAATAATTTTAAGTTTTCTTTCGTTACTTTGGATTATTTTTATAATCCGTGGTAAATCAGACTCCAAACCCCTACCGACCCCAACAACCAAATTTGAATTAATCAAAACGATCCCATTAAATAATTCAACAGACCCTCTTTTGTCAACATCCGCTGTTGAATTTTATTTTTCAAAACCAATTAAAGTCGAGTCATTGGTCATTATGTCCGAACCTAAAACAAATATTGCCTTTGAGCTAAATGAAAACAATAGTGTTCTTTATGTGAAAGCGATAGAAGGCTGGAAGTATGAAACGCTCTATAAACTAACAATTAGTGTAAGCTCGGCAGATAATGATAATTTACCTGAAAAAATAATATTAAACTTTAGGCCAGGAATGTTAAAATTTTCTCCTTTAGACGAAATCCCGCAGTAATTTACTAGATTTTTACAGGCATTATTAAATGAAGATACTCGGAATCGCTTGTGTCCCTAAAAACACCAGCTGACGTCTGGTTTATAAATTCGATTTTTATTTCTTCCCCGGATACTGAGCGTAAAAAGTCTTCTAAATACTTGTAATTAAAGGCGATCTCAAAATCACCCGAGTCAGTTCTTTCTACTTTAGCATCCACCTTTGTATCCTGGCTACCTGCTTGGCCGCTTTCAGCTGATATTTTTATTGAATCCTTTAATATTTTAATCTTGACTATATTTGCAGATTCCCTTGCAAAAATAGAGGCAAGCTTTACAGCTCTAAAAAATTCTTCCTTATCCAGCGTTACTTTTAAATTAGATTCTTTAGGGATGATCTTTTCAAAATCAGGATACTCCCCTTCCAAAAGCCTTGAAGCCAGTACTGTATCCGACAAACCAAAGGTGACCTGTTTTTCAGAGTCTTCTAAGTTAAAGAGTATTTCATCTGTCTCAAAGACTCCCCTAATAATTTCACCTAATATACTTTTGGGAATTACCACAGTTTTGTCTTCACCTTTATAATCTTTAAGAGACACCATTCTTCTTGACAGCCTGAAACCGTCAGTTGCAACCAACGACAGCGAATTGTTTTTTAAAATAAACAAAACACCTGTCAATATTGGCCTTGTTTCGTCAGTCGAAGTAGCAAAAACAACCTTATTCAAACATTCCGAGATGTCTTTTTTAGAAAAAACAACAGATTTACTATCGTTTACCGAATTTGGAACAGCAGGAAAATCTGACGGATCCATTCCTAAGATTGTAGAGGAAAACCCGGGTGTAGAAATTTTCAATTGCTCTTTTTCAGATTCGAGGTTTATTGTTTCTTTGGGTAAATTAGAAACTAGATCCGCGATAACTTTTGCAGGAATGCTTATCTCTCCTTCTTCTTCAACTTTTGCGCCAATTTGAACAGAAGCTGATATTTCCAAGTTTGTTGAAGATATATATATTTTGCTTTTTTTGGTTGAAAGAAGAATGTTACCCAAAATAGGAAGCTGTGCTTTCGTGCTGGCAAACCTTGTTGTTATACCAATAGCTCTTTCCAAATTTTCTTGAAGTATTTGTAATTTCATAATGTTTTTTAAGGTTAAATGGTTAAAGATAAAAAGACAATAATTTGCTTTATCGTTGTTTCTCTTTTATGTGTATTTATCATATATACAATAGTAGTTCTAGTAGTAGAAAGGGTGGATAAGTTGAAAAGTAATCGGTTTTAACTTTATCTTTCGGGATGTTTTTGTGTTGATAATAGGCATAGGTTTTTGTGAATGGTTTTGTGGATAAAATTAATATTAATGTTGATAAGTAGATAAACTCTTAAAAATATCCTCAAACCATTCTTTTTATCTTCAATATATCCTCACGGATTTGCACATCCGCTGTGGCCAATTCTGATATTTTCTCCACAGCGTGCATTACGGTAGTATGATCCCTCCCTCCGACAACTCTTCCGATCTCCTCTAAAGGAATTCCCAGGTGGGTTCTTAGTAGATACATTAAAATTTGTCTTGGTCTGGCAATAGGCCTCGCCCGACTTTCTCCCAAAAGAATCCTTTTGCCTACCTGGAAATATTTTGACACGACATCCACAACCTCGTCAGGTGTGCTTCTCATAACTTTTCCGGAGGTTTCCAGGCTTTTGGAAAACATTGACCCTATTAGTTCATTTGTAACAACAACGTTTTTAATATGGATCTCTGTTAGTATTCTGGTCAGAATTCCCTCAATTTTCCGAGCGGATTCGGAGTTGGCAGCTATCATTTGTACTTGCTCCGAATTTATGTCAACACCTTTCTCTCTGGCTTTAATTTGTGTAATGGCACATCTGAGTTCAAAATCCGGTTGCGCAATATCGACGATCAACCCTGCTTCAAAACGACTTCTGAGTCTTTCTTCAAGTTTAGAGATTTCCGAGGGCGGACGATCGGAGGTTAATATTATCTGGCCACCCACAGAGGTAACCGCATTAAAGGTATGGAAAAACTCTTCCTGAATAGTATCTTTACCGGCTATGAACTGAATGTCGTCAATTAGAAGTAAATCAAGCTTTCTATATTTATTTCTAAAGGCTTGGGTGGTTTTGTTTCTGATTCCCTCTACAATGTCGTTTGTAAAATCCTCTCCCGTGCAGAAGAGAACTTTCTTATTGGAATTTTTTCTTAAAACATAATTTCCGACAGAAACCATCAGATGTGTTTTTCCTACCCCTACCCCACCCCAGATAAAGAGAGGGTTATATGCAGACCCTAAATCTCGGGAAACTGCTTCGGCTGCTGCGTGAGCCATTTGATTGGAAGAAGATACCGCAAAATTTTCAAAAGTAAAACTAGGCCTTATTCTTGCCTTCTGTAAAGTCTCAAGAGTGTTGTTTTCGTCTTTTTCTACAGAAAAAAGCGGAGAGTTTTGTTCTTCAACAGTGTTTACACTTTTTGGATTCGATTTAACAATAAAGGATAAGTCGCATTTTTTCCCCATTACTTTAGAAAGTGAGTCTTGGATCAATCCAAAATATCTTGACTCGATTGTATTTTTTGCAAAAGAAGTTGGACAACCGACTTCCACTATTGCCTTTTCACTTAAATCTTCCATAGAAACCAGGTGTGTTTGCGAAAACCAAGTAGAAAATATTGCAGGAGAAACAGTCACCTTTATTATTTCGAGAGAGTCTTTCCAAACTTGTTCGTTGTTCATGATAATTCATTACGCGGCACCTTGTTTAGGTACAAAGGGGCAGTAAAATTAAGGAGACTTCTTAAATACCCAATGCACACGTGTATAGTACTATTTACAAAGTTATCCACAATCCGTCAAGCCCCAATTGCCAAAATTTGATAGTTAAACTATAATAATCATCATGGCGACCAAGAGAACATACCAACCAAGCAAAATTAAAAGAGTGAGAACCCACGGTTTTAGGTCGAGGATGAGTACCAAGTCAGGGAGGAACGTACTAAAAAGAAGAAGAACAAAAGGGAGAAAACACCTTTCAGTCTAAGCTTCAATTATGCTTGCAAAAAAATCTAAACTTACTGGAGCAAAGGACTATGCCAAAGTACAAAACGATGGTAAAGTATTCCAGTCTGACAATTTTGGTATTGCATACCTTGATAGAAATGACAAAAATCCGAGTAGGTTTGGTTTTATAATTTCTACGAAGATTGCAAAAGACGCAGTAGACAGGAACAGGTGTAAAAGAGCTATGAGCGAGGCAGTGAGAATCGACAGCGTCAATCTACTTGAAGGCTATGATGTTGTTTTTCTGGCTAAAACAAGTATATCTAACCTGTCTACAACAGACATAATGAGGGAGGTTAGTTTATCACTTAGGAAAGCGGGTTTAATGAAATGAAAGAAATCTCAGTTTTGATATTAAAATTTTATAAAAAGAACATCTCACCAATCCTAAACAGGATTTTTGGTGACGCTTGCCGTTACACACCAACTTGTTCGGAATATACGGTTGAGGCAATAGAGAAGTATGGTTTTATAAAAGGTTCCCTAAAAGGCATTATGAGGTTTTTTAGGTGTAACCCATGGGGTGGTCACGGATTTGACCCTGTAGGCTAAATAAATTATGGGAAATATTTTTACAACAATATTGGTTCAGCCATTAACAAACGGCTTGATTCTTTTTTATAAGTATTTAGGTCAAAACTTGGGCGTGGCTATTATTCTCTTCAGTATTTTCTTAATCTTTGTCTTAAGACCCCTGACAAAGCCATATTTAGAATCCATGAAGAAGATCAAAGATATTGGCCCACAAGTAGAGAAACTTAAAAAGAAATTTGGCAGTGACAAATTGAAATTCTCTCAGGCGCAAGCAGAGCTTTATAAGCAAAACAAAATTAACCCCACCGCTGGGTGCTTGCCATATATATTGCAATTTTTGGTATTAATTGCGCTATTTCAAGTTTTTACTGTTGCTCTCTCGGAACAGGAAATTACTTCAGGAAAACTCAATCAGCTTCTATATGCTCCGCTTAAGTTTTCTGATGGCCAAGCACTCAATACGAAGTTTATATATATGAACATAAGCAAGCCGGATACTTTCAATATTCCCGGTATAAGCTTTGGTTTTCCGGGATTATTCTTAATTCTTGCAACTTTTGCGCAGTTTTTATCCGTGAAAATAACCACACCTTATATTAAGGCAGAAGAAAAGATTGCCAAAAAAACCAAAGGCAATCTCGATGATACTCAAGTGATGATGCAAAAGTCGATGACTTACATGATGCCATTAATGACCTTAATTTTTGGTTTAAAGTTACCTTCCGGCCTTGCCCTTTATTGGCTGGTTTATTCGTTAGTAAATGTTTGGCAGCAGGTTTCCATGTCCGGTTGGGGAAGTTTGACGCCGCTGGTAAATCTGGTAAAATCTAAAGTCACAAAAAATAATGGATAAAAAAGTTAAAATCTTAAAAGAAGTTGCAGAGGAATTGTTCTCCTTGATGTCAGCAAATGTCAAAGTGGCTGTTCAGTATAACGAAACGGACGCGGTTTTTGTTGTAGACATAGAAGCAGGCGACACAACAGGTCTACTAATTGGTAAAAGAGGAGAAACACTTCTAAGTATCCAAAATGTTTTAGCACTCCTTTTTAAACAGAAAACAGGGGAGTGGGAGAAGATTGTTGTTAACGTAGGGGATTATAGACAGAAGGAAGAAGAGTATCTTAAAAATCTGGCAACAAGCGCAGCACAAAGAGCAATTGAAACTGAATCTCCTCAAAATTTATACAACCTTAAAGCTTGGCAAAGAAGGGTTATACATTTATTCCTTGCCGACAACAATGAAGTTGAAACCACCTCCGAAGGTGAGGGTGAGGAGAGATACCTAATTATCAGTCCTAAAAAGTGATTCCAATCCTAAGACTTCTTGAAAAATACTTAAACCTCTTTCTAGTATTTTTATTTCCTACACAGTTGGCACTACACTTTTGGCCGGATTTTGCTTTCGTTTTTGGAATCCGTGTTGATTACTTATCACCCGCAATATATTTAACTGACCTTTTGTTTGTAATTTTGTTGGTGCCTTGGCTTGTCAAAGAAAGGCATAACTTTTTGAGAGATTTGGGAAACTCCAAGAAACTCCTGCTACTGTTTTTGCTAATTTTATTAGCCAACTTATTAATTACATCAGCGTTTTGGATATCACTAATAAAATGGACAAAAATAATAGAAATGATACTTGTTGCTTATTATGTCAATAAAAGAAAAGACATTTTTACTGTTAGTAAGGTAAGTACAATACTCTTTTGTTCACTGCTGTTTTTTTCGATTATTGGTATTCTGCAATTTTTTCTTGGACGAACATTGGGTGGAATTTTTTATTGGCTAGGGGAAAGAACTTTTTCAATTTTTACCCCGGGAATTGCAAGTGTAAATTTATTCGGCAAAAATTTTCTGAGGATCTATTCCACTTTTCCGCACCCCAATGCTTTGGCGGGATTTATAGGACTTACTGCAATCTTTCTTATTTTTAACCGCTTTATCAGCAATAAAGTATTGATGACTTTTGGTTATCTGTTGATTTCTGTAGTTTTTATTTTGGCTTTTTCAATGTCCGCTTATATAGCCTTTTTTATTTGTATAATTTTGTACTTCGTATTTAAGCTTAAAATATTTAATCAAAAAGCATTAACCTTATTCATTGTTTTAATGTCTTTACTAAGTTTTTATTTGACTATTTTTTCAAAACCTTTGCTTCAGTCTGGTATAAACTTTTCAAAAAGTTTTAGAGAAAGATTGGTATTGGCAAACATTTCCGGGGAGATGATATCTGAAAACTGGGTCGTGGGGGCGGGCTTAAACACCTTTATAATTAAAGAAACTGTTTACGGAAATTTAGAAAATAGTGTTTGGTTGTTGCAACCGGTGCATAATATTTATCTCTTGGTATTGACAGAGGTGGGACTATCGGGAATTATTCTATTGTCGTTAGTGCTTTATCGATTCTTAAAAAATTGTATAAAGTCAAAAAATATTTGGGGAGTATTGTCAATCATCTTCATATTAACAACAGGGCTTTTTGATCACTACTGGTTTACTATTCAGCAAAATATGCTTCTGATCTCTCTTCTTTTAGGACTTTCCTTAAGAGAAAAATAGTAATTTTTCTGTTAAACTTATTCCATGCAAAACGGAGTGTTAATAATTCATACGGATGGGGGATCTAGAGGTAACCCCGGTCCGGCGGCTTGTGCTTTTGTTGCGGAGTTGGACGGAAAAGTATTGGCAGAGAAGTCAAAGTATTTAGACATTACAACGAATAACATTGCGGAGTACCAAGGTGTTCTTCTGGCACTCGATTGGTTGTTGGAAAACAGTAAGAGTTTTAAAATAACTGAAGTTATATTTTTTCTGGACTCCGAGTTGGTCGTTAAACAACTGACGGGTTTTTACAGAGTTAAAAAACCGGAACTACAAACATTAAATTTAATAATTAAAAAGAAGATAGAAGAGATTTCCATCAAAGTGAATTTCCAAAACATTCCGCGCGAACAAAACAAAGAAGCGGACCGCCTGGTAAACGAAGAGTTGGACCTTCAATAAAATTCGGGATATATTCTGTGAAAATTTCACGTTACCAATTAGCTTTATTTTCCTAATATTATTAACTGCCACCTGAAAGCGGTTTTAATCGCAAGAAATCGTATCAAATAAAATTTTCTCAATTGCGGTAAAATATTAAGTAACATGAACCCCGTAGAAAAGTTCCTAGTTTGCCTTTACTCAGAGCCAAATTATCTCGCAGTTAATATTTTAGAAAATCTTTTGGCAAATAATTGTTTTGTAAACATTGTAACTGAGGATGTTGGCGGATGGATTGAAAAGACTTCCTATATTGCTGCAAAAAACAGATTTAGTGTCGGGAATAGTAAATCGTTTTCTGAAAACATTTATTATAGTTACATACTTTTCTGTTCGGGCTTTTTGGATAAGAAAAATCTGGGACAGGATGTTAATAAGTTTTTAAAAACAGTTGATTATCAAAATAAGAAAACCTTTTTTATATTACCCGGAGAGGTTTATGGAGAAATAAAGATCGGTTTACAGGGGGACACTACCAATGCGGGAATAATATATTTGGGAGACGTGTTGGGTCCAAGAATTGATTTACAAAGCAACTTAAAAATACCCAACTATCTAAATGAAATCATAAACAGCAGAAGCCTTACAATGCCGGTGGGAGAGATTCTATACCCAATTTTTGTAAGTGACGCGGCCAAACAACTGGTCAAATGGCTATTTGCTTTTGGGCCTTTCGGCAAAGAAATTTTCCTAATAGGACAAGACACCTCCTCGAGTACTTTTTGGCAAGTTAACACAAAACTTATTGGCGAAATAAAATTAAACACCGTGACAGATTCTGCCTCAGGAAAGTTGCCTAAAGGTGTAGAAATTTTCCGTATAAATAAGGATTTAACATTTACATTAACAGAAACATACAAATGGATTAGTTTAAAGCCTGTAAAACAAACAAGAAAACCGACAAAGAAACACAGTTTCAAAAAAGCAAAAATTTTAATTTTGACTCTACTTTTAATATTTTTATTACCAATTTTAACCTTGCTTATCAATGGAGGATTGTCATACTTTTCTTATCGTCAGTTCCTGTCGGGCAACAGTCAGGTTTCCCAAAATCTGCTTTATGTAAATAAATTTGTTTCTAATATTGGTTATTTTGAGAGCAGAGTATTGAAACACATACCCCTTATCGGACACTTTTATAAAGAATCTGAGTACATGTCTTACGTTATAACGAACGCTTCAAAAATGGGGATTGAAGGAATCCCTGTGGTAAGGACGGGCGGCGAGCTGATTAGTAATATTCTGGGAGATTCGTCATATTCTACCTTAACTTTGTTGAGTGGAATGGACGGAAAGCTACAACACATTTACGAAACACTTTCAAACATAGAGGAGGTGACAGTTAGAACGAATAATAGCAACTCTTTTACAGCACGCTATGTTCTTTCAAAGATAAATTTTGAAACTTACAAGGAATTAATTTCACAGACAATTATAATTGTCGACAAATTACCTAATGTTTTAGGAAGAGAGGACAGTAAAACCTATTTTGTTTTGTTTGAAAACAATATGGAACTTCGCCCGACTGGTGGTTTTATTGGCTCGTATGGTCTCCTGACATTTGATAAAGGCCGACTCTCAGACTTTGCAATAAGTGATGTTTATTCGGCGGATGGCCAACTGAATGGTCACGTCGAGCCGCCACTTCCCATAAAGCAATATTTAGGCGAGGCAAACTGGTGGCTTAGGGATTCTAATTGGGACCCCGACTTTCCAACGTCAGCAAAACGGGCAGAGTGGTTTTTGGATAAAGAAATGGACAAGCAGGTGGATGGGGTTATTTCTGTAGATTTAACTCCCATAAAAAGTTTTTTAAAGATAAGCGGACCAATATTTCTATCCGACTATAATATGAGTATTAATGCAGATAATTTGTATGAGAAAGTGCAATCGGAAGTGCAGGACGACTTCTTTGCCGGTACACATAAAAAGGCAAGTTTCTTAACGGCACTGTCCAGAAGTATTCTTGATAAAACAGGAGGTCTTTCGTCTACACAAAAAACATCGGTTTTAAAACTTGTGTACGACAATCTGGACCAAAGACATATACAGGTTTTTCTCCACGACTCAGAATTCCAAAACACAATGGAAGTGCTCGGGTGGGACGGGTCGGTGTTTACGCCAGCTTGCAGCGGCAACTGCTACTCTGATTTGGTTGGGATAGTCGAGGCGAACGTTGGAGTTAATAAATCTAACTATTTTGTAACAAGAGAAGCCAATTTGGATATAGAAATTGATGAGGCACGAATCGATAAAACTATGACACTGACTTTAAAAAACTCTGCGAGCGCTAACCTTGGTTTGTCTGGGAGATATAAATCGTATGTTAGGCTATTAATCCCGGAAAATTCCATTGCCATTAGAGCGGAAAGTAGTATTGGCCAAAATACAGTTGTTCTAAATCCGGAAATTACAAACTCTAAGGGGCGCAAAGAAGTGGGGACAATTGTGGAAGTATTAGCTGGCGAAACTAAACAGCTGGTATTTTATTGGAGTGCGGAATTGAGTAAACAGGTAGACCAATATGATGTATTTATTAGAAAACAAGCGGGTGTCGATGGATATCCGGTAAATGTTTCGGTGAGTTCTCCGATTAGGCTTTTGGGGAGCAGTCCTACATTTACCTTGACCAACAAAAATAGAAAAGCCTATGACAAGCCTTCGGACTTGACTTACCAGTGTTCAAACCCTCCCTGTGATGCACCGTTGCCAGAGGGATATGAATACTGGTATAATACAACCTTGGTGAGAGATTTGTTTGCCAGATTTTCATACTAATGTCTAAAACAGTACTTAAAGCAGAGAAAAGATCAGTTGAGGGAAGAAAGGTAAAAGTCCTTAGAAATAAAGGAATTTTACCAGGAAACGTTTTTGGGAAAAAAGTTAAATCCCTCGCAGTACAGGTAGACTTAAAAGATTTTCAAAAAACCTACAAAGAAGTAGGTGAAACGGGGCTATTGACTCTTAGTATAGGAACTGACGAAAGACCCGTTCTTATTCACAACCTCCAGCTTCATCCAATAAGCGACGAGCCGGTTCATATAGACTTTTTACAAGTTGACCTTAAGGTAAAGGTCGAGGCCGATATTCCAGTTGAACTTTCGGGCGAGTCTCCTGCTGAAAAACAAGGAGTTGGAACTGTGGTTCAATATGTAAATGAAGTTAAAGTCGAAGCATTACCGGCTGACTTGCCGGAAAAATTCGAGGTAGACACAAGCGGGCTGGCAGAGGTTGATCAAGCAATAATGGTTAAAGATCTTTCTTATGACAAAGCAAAAGTAGAGGTTAAAACCAGTCCCGATGAGATAGTTGCAAAAGTAGAGCCTCCGCAAAAAGAAGAGGTTGTAGAAGCCCCAGTTGCCCCCACAGAGGGAGAAGTACCTGCAGAGGGAGCAGTAGAGGCAGGAACCGGTGAGCAACCTGTTGCTGGAGCAGCTGAACCCAAAGAGGAACCCCAAGGCTAACACTTCCTTGCCACGGAGCGGGAAATACTAATTATTGAAAGACGTTTGAAAGTTTGGATTTATGGCAGTGGCTTTATCAAGTCTACCGATTTCAACCCACCCTGGAACATAGTCGGGGTTTTTGCTCAAAAAATCATTCCAAAATTTATCACTAGCATTCTCAACTGTTTCGATCCCCAACACTTTATTTAGAGCAGAGTAGTTATTAATGTTTAAAACACTCAGAGTTAGAAGGATAAAAATACTAACGACAATAAGTAAAAATTTTGTATTGTTGTTGACCTCAAAGTCCAGCATGTGTTAGTCTAAAGTATGGACCCAAATACGCCCGTCCCACAAGTGGGGAATATGCCGACACAGGTAGATCCCCAATTACCTGTTTCCCCGCCAGTTACACCAGCTGC